>VOFG01001122.1_pt1 | contig 140001 bp, 145 predicted proteins | sample 5384171 | NCBI WGS metagenome assembly VOFG01 (sample SAMN12384726, study PRJNA508395) | human gut metagenome | isolation source: healthy gut F | host: Homo sapiens
CATACCGTTTTCCGTTCGTTTATTTCTTCTCCTAAATCTTTAGCCGTGATAAATTCACCTTGAGCCAGCAAGGTAGCCCGTTTGACCACATTCTTCAGCTGGCGCAGGTTACCCGGCCATGGATATTTCTGCATAGCTTCACTGGCTTCTGCATCGAATCCTATCAATGTACGTTCCAGCTCATGGTTGGCCTGGTCCAGAAAGAAGTTAGCAAACAGCAGAATATCTTCCGGACGTTCTTTCAAGGAAGGCATCTGTAGTGTAAACTCATTGATACGATGATATAAATCTTCACGAAAATTTCCTTTTGCAATGGCCTCTTTCAGGTTTTCATTCGTAGCGCTGATAAGACGAACATCTACTTCGATTTCTTTGGTAGAACCAATTCGGCGGATACGTCGTTCCTGCAATGCACGTAACAATTGTACCTGCACTTCGTAGCTGAGGTTCCCGATTTCATCCAAAAATAATGTACCTCCATTGGCCTCTTCAAATGCACCGGCTTTATCATTCAAGGCACCGGTAAACGAACCTTTCACATGACCAAAGAATTCAGAAGCCGCCAGATCCTTAGGGATAGAACCGCAGTCAATGGCGATGAAAGGCTTTTCCGAACGTTTGCTCAATTGGTGAATGCGGTGGGCCACATATTCTTTTCCGGTTCCACTGGCTCCATTAATCAGTACCGACATTTGTGTAGGAGCTACCAGTCCTACGTAGTTGTATAATTTTCGAGCCTCTTCACTTTCTCCTTCCAGAAAACCATGAGCTGTTTGTGCAGCGTTTTTTTCTTTTCCGCTTTCTGCAGGAGTTTTCTCCTGATGAATAGCTTCTTTGATTTTTTTCAGTAATTCGTCAGGTTGTACCGGTTTCGAAATATAATCAGTGGCTCCTTCCTTCATGGCGCGTACGGCACTTTGAATTTCCGCATAGCTGGTCATGATGATGAAGGGCACCTGATTGCCCTGCTCACGAAGCCATGACAGCAGGCTTAGTCCGTCCTGGTCGGGAAGACGCAAATCAGACAAGATAAGGTCGAAGTCGCGCGTGCCAATCTGCTTACGTGCCTTGGCCTGCGTACTTGCTGTCTCCACTTCGAACCCTTTTTTCCTCAGCCATGTTTTTAGCATGGTAGAAAAAGTCAAATCATCCTCAACGATTAAAATAGACGGAACCATGTGATTTTTTGTTTAATTGATGGTACAAAAATAGTGAAAAAAGTGATAAACAGAAAATATAGTAAAGGTTATTGGTAGATGAGTGTTTTAGGATGATTGTTTGAAGAAACGATAGATAGGAAAGTTATAAGAAAGCTAAGTCTATAAATCACATCATTACAAATTCGCATCTATATTAAAAATAATCTATAACGCAGTCGTGAATAATATGGTACATTAATTTCTATAGTATGGATAATAAATGATTTAATTAAGAGGATATGGAACGAATGAGAATAGAAGTATTCTCCAATGAAGGATGCTTTACGAATGTTTGAGTCTAAATTGAGGGATGGAAGTATTGGAAAATAAACCTGCTGATTAAATAAATTATTTCAAAATCAGCAGGTTGTGTTTGAGCCGTTAATCGCTTTCATGGAATAGAATCTCACTAAAATTATTACTTTTTTATATTAGAGATGTTCACTTTTTGTTTTAATTCATAAAAGTCGTATTCGGACATCCAGGCTCGTTGTCCTTTCTCGAACATGATTCGTTTGTTAGTCGCATAATCATGAAATTCGTAACATATTTCTGTAAATGGGCCACTGATTTCGTCAAACACACAGATGATTATTGGTTCGGAATAGAAGTCGTCTCCATTCATTTTGATGTTAGCGATATTGTAATAAGGTATTCTACCAATAATATTCACTTTTAGTTCAAGGATATCGCTTTGGTCTTGGCAATTATTAAAATCTTTTTCAACATCCAATTGCCACAGCAATCTACGACAATTTCTTCATATCTAAATGCATCCAAGTGTAGTTGGATTCCATTATTACATATGTCATGCAAAAGGATATAAACCAAGATGATGGCTGGTCGTCTTTATTGGAAAAAGGATAAACATTGTCATAGATTGACTTGATAATGACTTTTGAATAATTAAATTTCCGAGAAGGATTTTTAATAATATCCTTTTGAATCTTTGGGTTGGGAAAATCAATCTTTCTCAATAATTTTGTTACTAAAAGTTCTCCTTCTTCTGCATATTTCAATTTTAGTCGAGCTATTTTTTCTTGATTAAATGCAACACCAAAAAAGCGTTCCTTTAGTCTATCAAATTGTTCAAGGTGTAACATGTCATCCAACTCTCGTAGGCCAATGAAAAATGCTTTTGCAAATCCCTTATCTAATGCGTATGATTTATATCCTTCTCTCGCATCCCTGCTAATATCACACGTGGCAACCACTGATATAACATGCCCCTGATAATCATTGTTACCTTCTATTATACGATTTACTATTTTTTTAAATCAGCAAGATGTAGGTTTTTATATCTCTTGCACTGAATAAAAAATTCAATCCAGTCGCTTTTTCGGTACAAAAAATATCCACACCGTCGTCACTATCTTTTATTCCATGCTCTTATGTCTTGATAATCACCAGTTATATGGAGTATGTTGCGATATAAATCCTCAAATTGTTGAGGTGACAGGTCCTCAAAATGAAGAACCCCTTTCGTAGTACTTTGAAACATTTCTTACTTAGATTAGTTCTTTTTTTTATTCGTTTTAAGTAACTCATATATTGTTGAATCTGTAAAAGTTCTCCAAATTTTTAATTCTACAGATTGGTAGTCATCGAATATTGGACTAACATATTCTATTTCAAATACTAGTCGTAGGTCATTCTTATCTTCTAGAGGAGTTCCTTCTTTGCGGAAACCAAGTCGGGCAACCTTGATTAACCATAAATCTTTTACACCTTTTCCTTTGATATATGGCATGAAGTAAAAAAGTTTATTGAGTGCAACTGTGGTAGGAAACTTTTTACCAGTGTAGTAAACTTTTGCTGATTTATCAAGAAATGCTTTTTCATTATCTTTCTTGACAAGAGAAATCAAAACATTTTTATCTTCTTTAATTATATTTCGTTTTGACATCATTTTATCATAGCTGGTATCATTGTTATCATGAACTATGAAGTTTTCAGTTATAGGATGTTCTCCATATTCTTCGAATAGAGAGAGTAAATCTAACTGGATAGCTTTATGCTTTCTTTTGACAGTTATATTCTCTTGTCCTTCAAAAACACCAGTATTTACTATGGCATTAGCAAGCATTTTGATGACAGGTACTGCGACGCTATTCCCGATGAGCTTCATCCAACGTGCACGGGTTGGAGGCAAAAGAAAATTTGCGGGAAATCCTTGAATACGACACGCTTCTTGTTTTGAAATTTGTCTATAATTCCCTGCTCTGTAGACAGATTCCATGAATTTTGCACGAAAATCCTCAATATTGTCTGCGTTGAGATTTTCCGTGGTCACATAGTCATTGGTATCACTTGCTACTAAGGTTGGATAAATCTTGCAAGTTGGTAAGAAGATACGATTGATACCAGCGAGTCCTGTGCTGATTTTAGTGTTTTTAAAATCATATCTTTCTTCAATACATTTGACGGCACCTATTGTTTCAAGCATAAATAATGTATCTAGTGCATTGATTTTACGTTTTTCAGTTCCTTACTCGACTTTAATGTGTCAAAGTTGATGATGCCGTTTTTAGCTTGATTCAATACCCATTTTGCATCATCCGATAAATCATTACTGACTTCACGCACCTTGTAAAGATAAGACACTCGTTTAAGAATTCCTTTCTCTACGAGAACTTCTAGGTCACTTTCTTTAATACTTGAATCGAGCTCTTGAAAATGTTTAATATTGAGCGGATTACCATCAAGTTCGCCATATTTGTCTTTTCTGCGGTTCTTCAGCAAAAGATAACAAATATTTTTTTCTCGGTCTGTTGTTTCTTGTATATCCCATGAATGTATTGTCGTACTACCATTGCGTAAATCATTGAACAGGAAATAATCATTGAAGCCTTTCTCATTACAAGAAAGACTCCATCGTGCATTGTTGTCATTTGATTGGCGACATTCTTTGGCTTCACAATCATCCAGAACATCACTTAATTGGATACATCCGGGAGTTGCTGGAGCAAGAGCGAATTTGTCAAGATATTTCTTCTCTTTGAAACCGATTATGTAAATTCGGATTCGGGTCTGAGGGACTCCGTAATCATATGCATTGAGTACATTCACTTTTGAATAATAACCAGCTTGCTTTATTCGATTTAGAATATACTCAAGTGCTTTTGCATTTCTTGGATCAGCCAAACCTTTTACATTCTCAAAAATAAAAGCTTTAGGTCGTACTTTATTGAGGAGATATAGAGTGTCATTCCATAATTGTCCACGGTCATCGTCAAATCCAAGGTTTTTCCCTGCAATAGACCAACTTTGACAGGGTACTCCGGCAGTCATGAAATCGTGTTCCGGAAGCGTTTTCAACTTGGTAATATCTCCCAAATTGGCACTTGTGTCCTCTTTAAAATTTTGACAATATGTATTGATGGCATCTGGGGCGATTTCACTAAAGCCAATACAAGTACCACCTACACTTTGAAGTGCAAGCCGAAATCCACCAATACCAGCGAAAAGATCTATAAATGAAAAATTAGCCATGAAATTATCTTAGTATATCAACGTCAAATCCCTCAGGAGGTTCAATGCCAAGGTATTCTCTGTATATTCTTTCTTTATAATGTTTGCCTAACTTGTTGACTTCGTTGATGAAGAGCTGGTATGTTCCTTCTCCACCGATTAAATTCCAAGTTTCTTCTCCAATCAGTACGCATGGATCATGCTTCATATCAAACCAGCGTGCAGGAAGAGTCCATGAGTAGTTTTCCTTTATGCGATATGGATTATATGGAAGAGCAAAATATGCTTCTTCGATTGGACGACCTTGCATTGCAAGCAACTTGAACATTTTTTCCTTACTGACTTTGGTTTGGTCACTGTTGGGAAGAGGACCTTTTTAATTCAAAAGCATAAGTTTTACCTGTTGTGTTGTTGGTTGCGAGGATATCACAAATAACGGTCACAGGAATAGGCTGACCACCGCCTTCAAGAATATATTTCAACTCTTCATTCCAATTGGGAGATAATTCACGTGTCTCTAGTTTATTTAGGACTTCTTGTATTCTCCGCAAAAGCTTTCTTTACCAACAAGGCCTTCTACTTTTACCTCTTGTCCGCATTGGCCATGGTAGGTTTTACCTACTGCAACAGCCAGAGACTGCCAAAGCTTTTCCAAAAGGAGTAGTGAAACGTCTTTCAAAATGAGATCCCTTCCAAATTTCGTTAGGCACAAGAGCTGCATATAATGGTTTGTCTTTACTAAAGTCTTCTACAATAAAAGGATGCTTGAACAATACGTTATTCATCACTCCATCCATTAACTTTTTGATTACGGAGAGAATAGCCTCTGAAACATTATTGTGGTCTGGCTTATTGCTGTTATCATCAAAGAAGAAGAAAAACATGCTTATTCCTTTTTAGAAGTTTTGGATACCTTGATTGCAGCATTTAAGCGAACTATTTTTTCCCATTCAATGTCACCATTAGCATTGCAGTAATTTTGTACAAATTCTTGGGTAAACTTATTGATCATGCGGCTATACTCAATGAAGTATGCTTCATTTTTTTCCTTGGCTTTGGAGCCAAGAGGTTCGATAATATCTACAAATAGAGTTGGCTCTCCTGATATTAGAGTCCAAAACTTTTCACCGCAGTATTTTTCGTGATCACTATCGTTATAACCTTTGTTGTCATTACCATAGCAGCAACCTTCAATACACATCGTAGGAACAGTTTTTCGGCTTGTATTGAAAAACCCGTCTGGCTGTACGGAATTGTTCTTTCTGTTTTTTCATTGAAGTGGAATTGCTCCATGCCGGACCGGATTTTACAGAGACAAAATAGTGAACTCCTTCTTTATCAAACTCAAGGTCAATACCTTCTGCGGAAGACTTATAGCCACCATATACTTCGTTAGCAACAAACATGGCAACACCTTCCATCCAGTTTCCAAAAATACTTTCTTCTGCTGATGACATGGTTGCGGAGGCAATACTTTCTACCATCTCTCCTGCTGTAATTATGTTCTTTGCTCTAAACATATATGGATTCTTACGAGAAAGGAGTTCCTTAAGATTGAGGGATTGTAGTTTTGCTATTCGATTGGCATGAAACTCACCTATATGTTTCTCTACATATTGAGTAATGCTGTTAATTAATTCAGTATTCATGGTTTTGGTATCAATTGGTTTGTTAAATTGTCCATTGCATGCCATATCTTGTCACGAAGTTCTTCTATCTGTTCCTTTATTATCAGCGTTTGCAAACGTTACAAGTTAATGGTCAAAAGGATTTTTGGACGATAGATGTACGTATATCTTTAATTGATTTTACAAAGATACTATTTTTTACGATACCCCTTCTATGTCCTTTAATATTTTGCATGCAAGCACCTGCTTTGTTTCTGCAATAACGGCTTCTGCCGCTTGTTCTGCTTCCGGGGTATAGGTCTGTGTGCCGCGTTGTTGCTCCAGCCATTTCAATAAGGGAATGGCCTTTTGTGCTTCAATCATCAGGAAGGTAGGCAGCATTTTGTGGGCGGTGGCACACAAGGCTTCCATATCTTTGTTGCTGATGGCAGTCTGTAACTTTTCCATATTTTTTTGTGTTTCCTGTGCAAAGGTGCGCAGAATCTCTTTGGCAGCTTCCGGGTCATCCTCCGAGAAAGCCGTCAGCGGAGAAAAGTTATAAGGCTGATCTGTGTATGGCGAAGTTTCGTGGGTGTCCTTTTGAACCGGCAAGGTGTCAGGAATATTGTCCGATACGGTGAGGTGGTTCAGTGCATTTTTTACCACCTTCTTCAGTTCCGACTGGTTAAAAGGTTTCTGCAACATGCCGGCAAATCCTTTTTGTTGAAAATCATTCTCATTCATATCCCCTCGGGCTGTGATGGCAATGACCGGAATGGACTGGGCCTGGGCAAAATTCTGGTTACGAAGGTGATGAAGCAGTTCAAATCCGTTCATGGCAGGCATCTGAATGTCCGTAAATACTAGATCGAACGTGCGGTTCTTGAGTTGTTCGATAAGTTCCTCTGGTTGTTCGCAGCATACCGCTTCTACTTTGAAGCCTTTCACTTCTTCTGCGGCATTATGTAGCATGGCTTCCGTCAAATGCATTTGTATCCGGTCGTCATCGATAATGGCAATTCTCAGATGGATTTTAGGAAGAGTAATGGCCGGTTCCTTTGAGCCGGGAGCTGGTTTGGGTGAAATGGAAGGTAAAGGCATGGATACCTTGAACGTACTACCTTTTCCGGGAGCACTTTCGATGTCTATTCTTCCTAACAGAAGCTCTACCAGCTTGCGGGTGATAGATAATCCCAGTCCGAATCCTTCCTGTCCTTGTGCACTGCTCAGGCGGGTGAATTCTTTGAATATGCGTTCCTGTTCACTGGCTGTCATGCCGCATCCGGTATCGGATACGCAGAACACAAACTGATTACCGTGGTATTCTGCCTGTAGGGTAATACCTCCTGCGGCTGTAAATTTCAGGGCATTCGACAGCAGATTTTCCACAATCTGGCGTATGCGGAACGGATCACCTTCCAGGGTGAGAGTTTCCGGAAGTTTTTCCTTGAAATCCAGTTGCAGTTGCTTCTTTTCTGCTAAGGGCAGGAAACTGTTATAAATATCTGTCAGTAGTTCGTGCGGATTGAAGGCTACCGGATGTAAGTCCATCTTACCTGCTTCCAGGCGGTGGTAATCCAGCAAAGAAGTGACGAGTGCCAGTAGGTGTTGTGCCGAACTTTTCATGTTCGACAAATAAAACTGCTGTCGCCGGTCGTTCACCAGGCGGATGAGCAGGTCGATGTAGCCGATGATGGAGCCTGCGGGGGCCTTGATGTCATGGGTGATGGTCAGCATCAACTTTTCACGGGCTACCAGCAAGTTCTCGGCATACGACTTCGCTTTTTCCAGTTCCCGTCGGTAATGGTTGTTGCGGGTGATGTCGCGTGCAATGACAATGGAGAATACCAGTACCAGTACAAAGGCGGCAATGGCAATCTTGGCCATGGTTTCAGCGGCTTCTTTCCGTATCTCTTCCTCCTGCATCAGTTTGGTGCGGGCGGCTTCCTGTTCATCGTGTTCAATGTTTTCCAGCAACTGGTTGACACGCTGACTCAGTCCGCTTCCAATGACGCGCAGGCTGCTGATGCGGGTGTTTAGCATCTCGGTTTCCTTTTGTCGGGTCTGAAATACCTTGTGCTGAATGCCTGTAATCATGCTGCTGATGGTATCTATCGGACTGTACACTTCATCCAGTGTATCCGTGTATTCTTCCTGAATTACGTTGCTCACCTGGGTGGAATCTTCTTTTCCAGGTGCGAATACGTCAGCCAGCCTCTTGAAGAATCCTTTCTTCTTGTGATGAATGGTGTAGGAGTTATGGTGCGTAATGACTTTTCTGCGTATGTGCGGCGTACTGAGCAAAGAATCCTGTTGAGCTATCAGGCTGTCGAGCTGTTCCTGATAGATCTGGTCGGTCGGCGTATTCCGCATGGCTTCCAGCACCGCATACATGTTCCATTGCTTGTTCTGTAACAAAGTTCTTACGGTGTCCAGACGGGCTTGCTGCAGGGTGTCCGTCAGAATCGTTTCCAGTGTATCAATCGAAGCGTTCACTTCTTTCATCGCTTTCAGGTAGTGATAATACTCGTTCAGCTTTCCGGTGCGGAGAGTCTGCCCGATGATTTCCGCGTCATACAGGCCTGGCTGATGATGCGGTGAGTGATGTGGCGCCGGTGGTCGAGCTGGTCTCTCAGGCTGGTAGGAGTAGTCAGCAGGTTCATCTGCTGCATGGTATAGGTGAAAGCTTCCCTATCAGAAGCCCCACCAGCAATATGTAGCCGATAACAATTTTGAAAGAAGTGGAGAACATGGTTTAGCGGATAGATTTCGTTTTATATCTGAATCGCAGGTAATACATGATTCCGGCACTGGTAAGTCCGAAAGGAAAAATGCTGCCCAGATACCGATGGCTCCCCAGCCACAGACAAATCCGAAGAGATAGCCTGCAGGTAAGGAAATCAGGAAATAGGCGATGAACGAGAACAACATCATGGGGCGTACGTCGGCAATACCTCGCAGCGCATTGGCAAAATTGATTTGCAATCCGTCGCCAAACTGATACAGCAGGAAGGGGATAATCAGTTGTGCCACCATCAGACTGACAGTCTTCGTCGTTGGTAAACCAGCCGCCGATGTAGTGGCGGAGCAGGAAGATAGGTATACCTGTGATGACAATCATGGCTAGGATGATATGGAATCCGCTTTTGGCCGTGTGGCGTACATTCTCCAGGTCGTTCTGCCCGAAGAAATAGCTGATGCGTACCGATACGGCCGAGCCCATGCCGTAGTACATCATGAAGCAGACCTGCGATACTGCCATCATGATTTGATACGAGGCAAGTGCGGTACTTCCCAGCCAGCCCACCATGATAGCACTGAGGCTGAAAGAGGCCGTTTCCATTCCCATTTGTCCGGCGATGGGCCATCCTAATTTGTTCAGCAAGCCGAAATCGGACTTGTTGAGGCTGCCCTGTGCAAATCCTTTTCGGAAGGTGGCATAACGTGAGGTTCCGAAAAAGAGAATCAGGTAGGTGATAACCATCAGGATGCGTGAAGTCAGGGTGGCAATTCCGGCTCCCAACAATCCTAACTCCGGAAATCCGGCCTTTCCGTAAATCAAGAGGTAGTTTCCTATGATGTTCAGCACGTTACCTCCTAACAGAATCCACATGGAGATACGTGTGTCGGTAATTCCGTCGGTAAATTGCTTGAAGCCGTTGAACCACAGTACAAAAGGAAGCGAAGCCAGCAACACGAGGTAATACGGTCGCATGGTGGGAAGCAGTTCTTCCGGCTGCCCTAATTTATCGATGTTCCAATAAAGTACTGCCATGACCAGACACACGATTGCGGCCAGCAGCGTATTGGCTGCCAGACTGTTTTTCAGGGTACGCCCGACTTCTTCACAACGGTTTTGTCCGAACAGGCTGCCCACGATAGGGGTTAGTCCGTAACTGAAACCCGTACTGAAAATAATCGCTAAATTGAACATGTTGTTCACAAAGCTGGCTGCCGCCAGTTCATGCGTACTGTGATGCCCAATCATCAATGTGTCGGCAAAGCCTAAGATGATGACTCCAATCTGTCCGATGACGATGGGAATGCCCAGCCAGAGGAGTGCACGGTAATTTGAATGTCTCATGAAATAGCCTTATAGTAGAGTATGCTGCAATTTTCGGGAACGAAGCAACGGGTCGAAGTCGTCTGAATCTGTTCGGCAGTTACGGCACGGTATTTTCCTACCTCCTCGTTGATGTCTTCTGCTTTTCCTGTCAGTTCAAAGAAAGCCAGATTAGTTGCCACGTTCAGGTAGTTGATGTTGTTGAAAATCTGTTCGCTTTCGTAGCGGTTCTTTACCTTTTCCAGTTCCTGTTCGCTCACTGGTACGGTCTTCATTTTCTCTAGTTCCTTCCAGATGGCCTCTTCTGCCTGTTCCAGAGAAACACCTTCTACCGGTTTACCGGTGACATGAAGCAGCCCTTCATCCAGGCTGCCTGAAATATAGGCATCGATGGAAGTAAACAGTTTCTGTTCCTGCACCAACGATTGGATGAACCGTGAAGAACGACCGTTCGACAGAATGTCGGTAATCATGTCGTACACGTAATAATCCGGATGCATGCGGTTGGACATGTGGAAAGCCATGTAGATGGCATCTACCGGTACCTTCCGTTCCACCGTCTTGCGGCGTACAGCCGTTTGGGGTTTTTCAGCCGGAAGCTGTCGGGGAGAAATGTTCCGTGCCGGAATCGGCCCGAACCATTTCTCTGCCAGCCGGATGGTTTCTTCGAACGAGATATGTCCCGTCACGGCCAGGATGGCATTGTTCGGTGCATAAAAACGGTAGAAAAAGTCTTTCACTTCCTCCAGTGTAGCCTGAGCGATGTGTGCAATTTCCTTTCCGATAGTCGGCCAGCGGTATGGATGCGATTCGTATGCCAGTTCGCGCAACAGGTGCGATGCATCCCCGTAGGGCTGGTTCAGGTTGCGCTGCTTGAACTCCTCAATCACCACCTGGCGCTGCACTTCCAGACTTTTCGGACTGAAATCCAGGCTGAGCATACGGTCGCTTTCCAGCCAGAATCCCGTTTCTACGTTCTGGTGCGGCAGAGTGATGTAATAATTGGTGATGTCGTTGTTGGTCCAGGCATTGTTTTCCCCTCCGGCATTCTGCACAGGAGTATCATAATCGGGGATATGAAGGGAGCCTCCGAACATCAGGTGCTCGAACAGATGGGCAAATCCCGTGTGCGACGGGTCTTCATCGCGGGCTCCCACGTCGTACAACAAGTTGAGGGCGACCATTTGTGTAGAGTCGTCCTCATTGTGTACAATCCGCAGCCCGTTAGCCAGTGTATAACGGTTTACTTGAATCATGCGGAAATCAGATTATTCAATCACGGTTGCTTTCAGAATGCGCACGTCTGTTTCCGGACGGTCGGCACGGCTGGTCTTTACAGCCTGAATCTTGTCGATGACGTCCATACCTTCTGTCACCTCTCCAAATACGGTATACGCTCCGTCCAGATGAGGCGCACCTCCTACGGTAGTATGTCTGCAATCTGTTCACGGCTGAACTTCAGGGCCGGTTCCTTGGCTACGATGCCACGTGCCTGTGCTTCCAGGCTGTCCTGCAATTCCAACAGGCCGTCGTTATCGCCGGCTTTGCGCATCTTGTAAATTTCTTTCATGTGCTTGCGAGCCAGTTCGTTGAACACTGTTTCCAAACGCGCATCGTTCAACTGGTTCTCCATGCTGATCATCTGTGCTTCAGAGAATTTGCGTCCGGTCACAATGTAGAACTGACATCCGGAAGACTCCTTGTTCGGATTCACTTCATCACCCAAGCGGGCAGCAGCCAGCGCACCTTTCTTGTGGAAGAATTTCGGGTTGAACTCAGCCGGCAGTGTGTAGCCTACATCTCCGTTACCTAATGTAGTGGTATCGGTAGCTGTCTTGCTCTGTGGGTCGCCAGCTTGAATCATAAAGTTCTTGATTACGCGGTGGAAGAGCGTACTGTCGTAAGTACCCTCTTTCGCCAGTTTGATAAAATTGTCCCGATGCTTGGGAGTTTCATTATACAGTTTGACCGTGATGTTTCCCATGGTCGTTTCCAGACGTACAAGTGTTTCGTTTCCTGTTTCCATATCGGTTGTCTTTTTCTGACCGCCGCTGCATGCCATCAGGCAGCAGGCCATCAATGTGAATAAAATAGATAATTTTTTCATGTGAAGAAAGTTGGTTTTGCAAAGGTACAAAAAAACTCTTTATCTGCTGCTTTATAAAATGTTGCTCTCAGTCTTTTTCTTTAGCTATGGCGGCTACATAGACTCTGTGTGTGCGTTGCCCCTTGGGAAGTATGCCTGTTTCAGGTGTTGTTCCCCACTTCTGAAGTTCTCTGGCCGCGGTAGTATGGCTCAAGCCGGTGAGGGCCATGTACTCTGCCACCGTCATATACGGGTGTGTGGTCAGAAAATCCTGGGCCATTTTCAGCCGTTTTTCGCTGGAGTGGCGTGAAGTTTTCAGCCTGCTGGTGCCGCTTTCTCTCTCCAGCGTGCAGTGCCCTTCCGTCTTGCGAATCAGTTCTTTGTCGGCACGGAAGTTGATGTTGCGTATTTTGATGCTTCTGGCATTGCGACGGTTTCCTCCTTCCGGCTGTTCGGCCTCTTTCCCTTCCGTTATTCCTAACGAAGGAGTAAATGTGCCGATTTCATCGAGCTTGACCGAATATCCCCGGCTCATTTCGCGGGCCATGGCATCCTTCAGGGCCATAATCATGCCCCGGAGCTCTCCGGTGTTGTAGGTGGTGTGATGTGCAATGTCTTCAATCAGGCTCTTCAGTAGAACATTGTCCCTTGATAATCATTCTCGGATAGAGGATGGTCTCGTTTTCGTTGTGCAGGTCTTTCATTTCCTGCATGGTGTAAGTAGCTGCCATTGGAATCAATAAATTTAAAGGGTTAGAACAATTCTTTTAAATACACTGAAGCATTCTCTGTTTCACAGTGCGGGATTTGTATTTCACAGTGTGAAATATGTATCCCACACTGTGGTTTTTGTATCCCACAGTGTGAAACAGAGAATTCTCTTTGGTGAAGGTAATTATATTTAAGGGGAAAAGCAAGAATTTGGTAGGGGAATCGGAAGAAATAATATTGTTATAATCTCATCACTTCCTGTTCAAAGTTATCCTTATCACCTTTAGCCTTGTTACGGATTTTACTTCTATAATTATATACTGTGGCTAATGAGTATCCCAAGAAATGAGCAATTCGGTTGGCGTCGGTTACACCCAGGCGAATCAAGGCGAAAATACGTAACTCAGTGTTTAAGATTTCTCCGGGCTTAGGTTCAATTTTTCCATCTTCATTCAACAGGTTGTTGAAATCATGGATGAAGTTGGGGAATAGTTCCAAAAACGATTTATCAAACTCATTATAAAAGTTTTTACGTTCTTCACGCAGAAAGTCTGCCGAACGGATAGCTTTAAACAAATCTTCTATGCGGGAAGCCATCGCTAATTTCTCAAGTGAGCGTCTGTATTGTTCCAGTTTGTCCAGGTAGCTGACACAACGGTCCAGATAACGGGCGATGTACACTTCTTTGATTTTTCCAGTCTGCTGCAATTGCTGGTTGAGAGCTACCAGTTCTTTGTTGCTTTTTGAGAGATTCTTTCGCATGAGAGAAAGTTTTCTCAGTCCATGGTATAGGTAAAAGGCCAGTAGGATGAGATATACAGCCAATCCGGTAATGCTAAGAGTCAGGATTCTTCCTAACCGTTTTTCTTGCGCCTTTTTGTCGGAATAAGCTTTATCGATGATGGGATAGAATTCTGTGACCTCTAAAAACGCAGGCGTGCATTACAGGCTACAGCGTCTTTCATGGAGCAGGCTTACATAATTATAAGCCCTTTCCGGGTCACCTTGCTGGTACACCAGGCGAGCAAGTTTTTGAAGGGCCGCGTATTCGCGAACCGATGCATTGAGGTCAATGAGGGCTGTCTGAGCAAGGTAATAGATTTCCATGTCTGTGTCTTTCTTGGCTTCGTATGCTAATGAAAGAGTATAGTATGCGTATGCTTTTTCCTGCATGTCTAAAGGAGAAGTAAGCACTTTATTCAAGATGGGAATAGCCTGATCTGCCTGCCCGCTTAATATCATTTTTTCTGCCAATACAATGTTACGGTTGCTTCCTTGAGGAAGTATTTTCAACAGGGAGTCACGATACAGTTCCGTCTTTTTCAGATACGTTTGTTTTACGTGTAGGTCTACTGTATTATCTGCCATCCATCCATAACAGGCTCTTATGGTGAAATAATAATATTCTAAATTGGGTGAAGACAGCTCATGAGGGTGAATTGTTTGTAATTCTGTCAAGGCCTCATTGTACATGCCCATGACACCTCTTACTTCAGCCCGATTGATGGAAATTTCGATGTCTCTCTCCGGCTGAGGCTGGAGAGAGTTGTAGTATTCTTTACGACGAATATAGTGGCAGGCAGAATCAGCCTGATAATGCAGGTATAAATTGAAGAGTTCTCCACAGAGTTTATAACGCTCGGTATTGTCTGTGGCATAGTTCAGTCGTTGTTTGATTTGAGATATGACAGCTTCTCTGTCGTTTTTAAATTTCTCTTTTTGGGAAATTGCTTTATCTAATTGCTCTAAGATTCGTTGCTCGGAGTCTTGTGCGGAAATGGAGATGAACCAGCCTTCTGCAATAAACAATATAAGGAAAAGTATAGATCTCATAGTTTTAAGGTTGAATATCTGATGTTATATCATTTATATTTTAGTTGCTTTAAATTTTGTTAACTTCTTGTAAACCTTCTGTTTACTTCTTTTATGTGTTTATATTTTATTTCCAAAGATAAGGAATCTTTTATCATGAATCTACTTTTGCGTTGAAAAACATTTCAACCTCAATATCATGAAACATGCATTAATTTTATTGATTGTGTTCCTTTTCTCGTGGGGAGGAGGACAGGCTGCTCAGGCAATGGAGATAAAGAAAGTGGCTCCTTCTTTCTGGTGGGCAGGGATGAAAAATCCAGAACTCCAAATTTTCTTGTATGGAGAGGATTTGGCTTTGTCGGATGTAAGCGTATCGGGCGAAGGTATTTATCTGAAAGAAGTGGTTAGACAGGACAATCCGAATTATTTGTTACTTTACCTTGATTTATCGGAAGCAAAGGCACAGACTTTTCAGATTCTGTTGAAGAACGGAAAGAAGAAATTGCAGGTTCCATACGAGTTGAAATCGCGCATGCAGAGAGGAGAAGATGTAAAGGTTTTACTTCTGAAGATGTACTTTACCTGATCATGCCTGATCGTTTTGCCAATGGTAATCCAGAAAATGATGTGGTAGACGAGATGCGTGAAAAGAAGGTAGACCGTACAGATTCGTTTGCACGTCATGGTGGTGATATTCAAGGTATATCGAATCATTTGGATTACATTGCTGATTTAGGAGTGACAGCAATCTGGCTGAATCCTACTCAAGAAAATGATATGGAAAGTGGTTCCTATCATGGATACGCTATTACAGATTATTATCAGATTGACAGACGGTTTGGAAGTAATGAAGATTTCTGTGCATTGGTAGAGAAAGCGCATGAAAAAAATCTGAAAGTGGTGATGGATATGATTTTTTAATCATTGTGGAAGTGAAAACTACCTGTTTAGAGACAAACCTTCTGATGATTGGTTTAATTACCGTTCCAATTACGTTCAAACCTCGTTTAAAACGGCCAGCGTAATGGATATTCACGCTAGTGCATACGAAAAGAAGATTGCCACTGACGGGTGGTTTACTTCTGTAATGCCTGATTTTTAACCAGCGTAACCGCCATGTGGCTCGTTATCTGATACAAAGTAGTATCTGGTGGATTGAATATGCAGGAATCAATGGTATTCGTCAGGATACACATCCCTACGCAGATTTTGATTTTATGAGTCAGTGGTGTAAAGAGGTATTGGATGAATATCCTTATTTCAATATTGTAGGAGAAACCTGGTTGAACAGTAATGTGCTGGTTTCTTATTGGCAAAAAAGACAGTAAACTGGCTGCTCCGCTGAATTCTAACTTGCCTACGGTGATGGATTTTCCTTTGCAGGCTTTAATGAATCAGGCATTTGATGAAGAAACCGGTGAATGGGGAGGAGGATTGTATAAAAGCTTTATGATTATCAGACACAGGATTTGGTATATGCTAATCCGATGAATCTGCTGACCTTTTTAGATAATCATGATACTTCCCGCTTTGCACAGACAGATGAAATGGCGAAGAACCTGAAACGTTATAAACAGGCCATGGTCTTTCTGCTCACTACCAGAGGTATTCCGCAGATTTATTATGGTACGGAAATACTGATGACCGGTGATAAAGGTAAGGGTGATGGTGATTTGCGTAAGGATTTTCCGGGAGGCTGGCAAGGAGATACGCGCAACTGCTTTGTAGAAAATGGGCGAATGGCACTGGAAAATGAAGCATTTGAGTTTACCCGTCAATTGCTAAATTGGAGAAAAGGAAATCAGGTGATAGGTAAAGGTAACCTGAAGCATTATTCTATTCAAAACGGAGTGTATGTATATCAGCGTGAGTTTAATGGTAAATCGGTGGTAGTTATCATGAACGGAACGGACGATTCAAAAGAACTAGACCTGACTCCTTATCAGGAAATTCTTCCACGAGAAAATGCACTCGACGTATTGACCGGAAAAATGTGAATTTAAGCGGAAAACTTCGCTTGAATGGAAGAGAAAACCTCATTTTGAACTTCTAAAACGTTTCTATTTTTAAACTGTGTAAAACTGCTTAATAAGCTTATTATAAGATGATTACTGTTTCTTCTGATTTATATTTTCCTTTTGTGAAAATAAGATGAGAAAGTGACGCATAATTTTGCTTTCGGTAATTGAAAAACATAAAATCTAATCAATATTAATACCACGAAGAACTTATGAATACAAGAAAAACTTTTGCCTTTGTAGTTTTTGTGTTGCTGTGCATCGTGGGCGAATGCACAGAAATTAACTTCACCGGATGGAGATCTGGTAATGGACTTTAGCTTGAACCAAAAAGGTGCTCCTGTTTATGAGTTAACTTTTAAGAACAAGCCTGTGATAAAACCCAGTACATTGGGGGTGGAATTAAAACGGGAAGATCCGGAAAAAAGGATTGGTTTTGAATGGACGGAACGTAAGGACAAGGAACGTGTGGATGAAAAGACCAATTTGATGACTGGTTTTAAAGTAAGAGAAACGCATACATCTACTTTCGATGAAACTTGGCGTCCGGTATGGGGAGAAGAAAGTGAAATACGCAATCATTACAATGAACTGGAAGTGACACTTGATCAGCCGGAAAATGACCGTTACATAGTGATTCGTTTCCGTTTGTTTAATGATGGGCTGGGATTCCGCTATGAGTTCCCTCAGCAACCTAATTTGAATTATTTCGTCATTAAGGAAGAACATACGCAGTTTGCCATGACCGGTGACCATACGGCATTCTGGATTCCGGGAGACTATGACACGCAGGAATATGACTACACGACTTCACGACTCTCTGAGATTCGTGAGAAAATGAAAACGGCGGTGACGGAAAATTCTTCGCAGTTCGTGTTTTCACCTACGGGAGTACAGACGGCTTTGATGATGAAGACGGATGATGGCCTTTATATCAATCTGCATGAAGCCGCTTTGGTGGACTATGCCTGTATGAGCCTGAATCTGGATGATAAGAATATGGTATTTGAATCATGGCTGACTCCGGATGCCAAAGGAGACAAAGGCTATATGCAAACTCCTTGTAGTTCACCTTGGCGTACGATTATTGTCAGTGATGATGCACGTAATATTTTGGCCTCTCGTATTACGCTGAACCTGAATGAACCGTGTAAGATTGAGGATACTTCCTGGATTCATCCGGTAAAATATGTGGGTGTATGGTGGGATATGATTACCAATAAAGGAACTTGGGCTTATACTGATGAGTTGCCAAGTGTGGTCTTGGGGTGACTGACTATTCACAGACAAAGCCGAATGGTAAGCACTCAGCCAATACGGCTAATGTGAAACGTTACATCGATTTTGCGGCGAAACATGGTTTTAATGCGGTACTCGTAGAAGGATGGAACCAAGGTTGGGAAGATTGGTTTGGCAAGAGCAAAGACTATGTGTTTGACTTTGTAACTCCTTATCCGGACTTTGATGTGCAGGAAATTCATCGTTATGCGGCAAGTAAAGGTATTGAAATGATGATGCATCATGAAACTTCGAAGCTTCTGTCCGTAATTACGAACGTCATTTGGATAAAGCATACCAGTTTATGGTGGACAATGGGTATAATTCAGTGAAGAGTGGTTATGTGGGTGACATTATTCCTCGTGGTGAACATCACTATGGACAGTGGATGGTAAACCACTATCTGTATGCTGTGAAGAAAGTCTGCTGATTATAAGATTATGGTAAATGCTCATGAAGTTCTGTTCGCCCGACCGGATTGTGTCGTACTTATCCGAACCTGATTGGTAATGAGTCAGCACGTGGTACAGAATACGAGTCATTTGGCGGAAATAATGTGAACCATACGACTATTCTTCCGTTTACACGTTTGATTGGTGGTCCGATGGATTATACACCGGGTATCTTTGAACCAGACTGCAGCAAAATGAATCCGAATAACAAATCGCATGCACGTACTACCCTGGCACGTCAGCTGGCACTTTATGTTACGATGTATAGCCCATTGCAGATGGCTGCCGATGTGCCGGAAAACTACGAACGCTTTATGGATGCTTTCCAGTTTATTAAGGATGTGGCTGTCGACTGGGATGAAACGAAGTATTTGGAAGCAGAACCGGGTGAGTTTGTGACGATTGCCCGTCGTGCAAAAGGTACCACTGACTGGTATGTAGGATGTACAGCAGGATATAACGGCCATGAATCGAAGCTGACACTTGATTTCCTGGAACCGGGAAAGAAGTATGAAGCCGTGATTTATGCAGATGCCAAAGATGCAAGCTGGGATAAGAATCCGCAGGCTTATACTATCACTAAGAAGAAAGTAACGAACAAGACAAAGTTGAATTTGAAAGCAGCTGTGGGAGGTGGATATGCTATCTCAATTAAAGAAATTAAGTAACTAAGCGGGATAATAATAGGGTAACGATTGTAGTGGTTTTCAATAGGTATTAGTATAAAATTTACGGAATACTTTAATTTAATAATATGGAAATGAAGAGGAATGTAGTAAGTAGATTCCTGCTATTATGGGTAGTTGGAATGTTACTTTCCGTGCAAGTTTTTTGCACAAGGACTTACCGTGAAAGGTGTAGTGAAAGATAATACTGGGATGGGCGTGATTGGAGCCAATATTCTGGTGAAAGGAACAACGAACGGAACCATTACGGATTTTGATGGTAATTTTACATTGGAAGCAAAAAAGGGAGATGTGATTGTCATTTCCTTTATCGGTTATAAAACTCAGGAACTTCCAGCTGCAGCTACAATGAATGTGACACTTCAGGATGATACGGAAGTATTGGATGATGTGGTGGTGATTGGTTATGGTTCGGTGAAGAAAAATGACGCTACCGGTTCTGTGACTGCCGTCAAGCCGGATGAACTGAGTAAGGGTATTACTACCAATGCACAGGATATGTTGACTGGAAAGGTAGCTGGTGTGAGTGTGATTTCCAATGACGGTACTCGGGTGGAGGTGCACAGATCCGTATTCGTGGAGGCTCATCTTTGAATGCCAGCAATGATCCGCTGATTGTAATTGATGGATTGGCTATTGATAATAACGGTATCAAGGGTATGTCAAACGGACTTTCTATGGTTAATCCGGAGGATATTGAAACATTTACAGTACTGAAAGATGCTTCGGCTACCGCAATTTATGGTTCCCGTGCTTCTAATGGTGTGATTATCATTACTACAAAGAAAGGAAAAAATGGGCAGGCCCCAAAGGTTAGTTATAATGGTTCGGTGTCGGTTTCTACCATACAGAAGCGATATGATGTATTGGATGGAGATGAATATCGTACCTACGCTCAACAGATTTTTGGAGATGAACTGCCGGCTTCTTTAGGCACAGCCAATACGGACTGGCAGGATGAAATTTTCCGTCCGGCTATAAGTACAGATCATCATGTGTCTATCAATGGTGGATTGAAGAATTTACCGTATCGTATTTCTTTGGGATACAATTATAATGATGGAATTGTAAAGACTTCTAATTTCCAGAGATTTACAGCTTCTGTTAATTTAGCTCCTTCTTTCTTTGATGATCATTTGAAAGTGAATATTACGGCCAAATATATGAATGGAAAAAACCGATATGCATGCTATTGGAGGGGCTTTATCTATGGATCCTACCCGCCCTGTATATGGGGATGATAGTATGTATGATGTATTTGGAGGTTATTACCAGAATGCACAAGCTACATCCGACTTTTCAGATCCAAATTGGAAATACACAGCCAACAAGAATACGGCACAGAATCCGGTGGCAGCATTGGAACAGAAGGATGACAGAGCTAATAGCAATGATTTTGTAGGGAACGTGGAAGTGGATTATAAATTTCATTTTCTACCAGACTTACGTTTGCATGCCAGTTTAGGTGGTGAATATGCAGATGGTACACAGACTACCGTTTATTCGCCTTATTCATTTGCCTATAACTATTATGGAAATAATACATCTACTTCAGAGTATAAGTATAATCTGTCTTATAACGTATATGCACAATATATTAAAACATTGGGTGCACACACAATTGATGTAATGGCAGGTGGTGAAGAACAGCATTTTCATCGCAATGGCTTTACTGTAGGTAACGGATGGGACAGTTATACAGATGAGATTCATGATGCTGTACTTAAAGAGCAGACAGCTTATGCTACTCGTAATACTTTGGTTTCTTATTTTGGGCGTTTGAATTATTCTTTACTGGATCGTTATTTAGTCACTTTTACCATGCGTTGGGATGGCTCATCTCGTTTTGCTGACGGAAACCGCTGGGGTACTTTCCCTTCTTTAGCATTGGCTTGGAAAATGAAAGAGGAGAATTTTCTGAAAGATGTAAATTTTTATCAGATTTGAAACTTAGATTAGGATGGGGTATTACCGGACAACAGGATGTGACCTCTGATTTTGCTTATATGCCTTTGTATGTGGTAAGCGATGACTATGCGCAATATCCTTTGGAGATACTTATTATCATACTTCACGTGCTAATGCCTTTAATACAGACCTGAAATGGGAACAGACCACAACTTATAATGCGGGATTGGATTTTGGATTCCTTAATGGACGTATTACGGGTAATGTAGATGGGTACTATCGTGAAACAAATGATTTGCTGAACAGTGTGAAGATTCCTGTTGGTACAAATTTCAATGCACAGATGTTACAGAATATTGGTTCTCTGAAAAATTATGGTGTAGAATTTGCCTTTAATGTGAAACCGGTTGTCACAAAAGACTTCATGTGGGATGTGACTTATAATTTTACGTGGAATCATAATGAAATTACCAAGCTGACAGGCGGTGATGATGCAGACTATTATGTAGAAACAGGAGATAAAATTTCCAGAGGTAATAATACGAAGGTGCAGGTTAATAAGGTAGGTTATCCAGCTAATTCATTCTATGTATATCAGCAGGTATATGATGAAAATGGAAACCCGATTGAAAATATGTATGTGGATCGTAACGGAGATGGCATTATAAATAGTTCAGATAAATATATTTATAAGAAACCGGCTGCGGATTTTATGATGGGATTAACTTCCAAGATGATTTATAAGAATTGGGATTTTAGTTTTTCTTTACGTAGTAGCTTGAATAATTATGTGTATTATGACTTCCTGGCAAATAAGGCAAATGTAAGCAGTTCAGGATTATTCTCTAATACGGCTTATTCAAATACAACTGCGGAGGCTATTGCGCTTGGTTTTACAGGAAAGGGAGAATATTATATGAGTGATTACTTTGTACGTAATGCTTCATTCTTGCGTTGTGATAATATTACGTTGGGTTATTCTTTTTAAAGATTTGTTTAAAACTTCTGCTTATAAAGGTATCGGAGGACGTATATATGCAACAGCGCAGAATCCGTTTATTATTACTAAGTATGAAGGCTTGGATCCGGAAGTGAAAAGTGGAATTGATTCCAATCCTTATCCGCGTGCATTTACATTCCTGTTAGGAGTTAATTTACAATTCTAATTTTATGAAAACATTAAGATGTATGAAAGCTAATTATTTGAAACATATATTTTCAGCTGCATTGGTTGTGGCCGTTTCATTGGGAAATGTATCGTGTATCAATGATTTGGACATTAGTTCTATCGACCCATAAAAGTTCATCTAGTTTTGATCGGGATGCAGCTTTTTGTTAAGCAATATGCATTGTTGGGATTGACAGGGCAGAAAGGTCTTGCTGGAACTCCGGATTTGGATGGACAGGATGAAGGCGAATCGGGCTTTTACCGTACTATTTTTAATTGTCAGGAATTGCCTACAGACGAATGTGTATGGGTGTGGCAAGATAATGTCGATATTCCTCAGTTTACTAATATAGCATGGAATTCTTCAAGTCAGCGTACGGAATGGGTTTATGTGCGATTAGGTTATGATATTACGCAGATGAATTTCTTCTTGGATCAGATTGCGGATAATACAGATGAAGAATCGGTACGTCAGCGTGCAGAGGTACGTTTTTACGCGCTTTGCATTATGCTTATTTTCTGGATTTATTTGGTAAGGCTCCATTCAAAGAACATTTTGATAATGAGCTTCCGGTAGAAAAGGGTGGAAAAGATTTGTATGATTTTATTCAGAAAGAATTGGATGAATGTGTAGCCGATATGTACGAACCGGGGCAAGCTCCTTTTGGACGTGCTGATAAAGCTGCCAATTGGTTGTTGAGAGCACGAGTATATTTGAATGCAGAGGTTTATACAGGTACGGCTGATTTTGAAAATGCAAAGCTTTATGCTGATAAAGTCATTAACAGTGGATATTATGAATTGTGTGATGATTATAAATTGATGTTTATGGCTGATAATGATGAAAATCAGAAGGCCATGAAGGAAATTATTCTTCCGATTCGTCAGGATGGTATGAAAACTCGAAATTATGGAGGATCTACTTATTTGATTTGTGGCACACGTACGGGTGGAATGCCACATATGGGTACTACTAATGGATGGTCTTGCTTGATTGCAAGAAATGCGCTGGTATATAAATTCTTTGATGAAGATGAAGTGCCTATGATTCCTGAAAATGTAGAGGTACCAGGACAGAGTGATTTTGCAAATGATGAGGCTATTGATTCATGGGATGCTCAATATGGTGTACGGACGCAGGATATGATTGAGGCAGCTGGAGATGACCGGGCTATGTTTTATTCTGGAGCAGGTGGAGGAAAGAGAACGATGGATCCGAAATCCATTACTGGTTTTCAGAGTGGTTTGTCAATTGTGAAATGGCAAAATATCCGCTCAGATGGGGCTTCTACCAGTCATACAGAATATCCAGATACGGATATACCTTTGTTCCGTTTAGCAGAAGCTTATTTGACCCGTGCTGAAGCCAACTTCCGTCTGAATCAAAAAAGTTTAGCATGGGAGGATATTAAAACATTACGTGCGAAACGTGGTTGTACCAAACAACCTACATTGAATGAACTAACAGAGATGTATTTATTGGATGAATGGTCGCGTGAATTTTATTTGGAAGGCAGACGTCGTAGCGATTTGATACGTTTTGATTGTTTTACAACTGATAAGTATTTGTGGGACTGGAAAGGTGGTGTGAAAGAAGGGAAATCAGTAAGCGATATTTATAATGTATATCCTATCCCTGCTACAGATTTGAATAATAACAATAATATGCATCAAAATGAAGGGTATTAATTTATAAGAATTCTGGTAATATGAAAAAAATAATATTTCCCATTTTATCATTAATCGGATGTATACTTCCGTTATTAACGAAGCTTTTGTAATACGGATATAGAAGATAATCCGGTTTTGCATGAAGCTGAAACTTTTGTCCTTGAGACTCCAGAAGACAAACTTTATGATTTAGGAGAAGCTCAAGATACAGTCGTCCTGACATGCACACAGCCTGCTTATGGGTTTACTGCTGCTACTACCTATAGTGTGCAGGTTTCATTGGAGGAGACATTTGTTGATGAAGCTGAAGGGGTAGAGTCTAACTATAAGGTTCTGTCTACTACTTATACATCTTCTACGGTTTTATTGAAACCTGCGGAACTGAATGCTGCGATTGTAGAATTGTGGAAACAAGCTAATCCGGATGTGGAGAATTATATAGGCACCGTGAATCCAGTGTATATTCGTCTTACAGCAGTAATTACTGGTAGTGAATTGGGAAATTCAGTTTCCAATGTAATCAAAATTAATCAGATAAAACTTGGAGAAGTCGTTTCTACCTTAGCACCTCCAGAAGAAATGTATCTTGTAGGTTCAAGTATCGGTACGTCTTGGGGTACATGGAAACCAATGGTTAGTGTGAATGGCTTGGCTGGGGAATTCTGGAGTATGGTTTATTTTGACTCAGGTGCTGAATTTAAGTTTGGTAAGTTTGAACAAGACTGGAATGGTTATTCAAAGATTCATCAGTTTAATGATAATGCTGGAGCAGGCCTTTCTGACAGTGGTGATAATATTAAGGTGGATAAAGGAGGATGGTATATAGTATACTTGATTGCTGAAGTGAATGGAGATGATTATCAGTATACCATGAATTTTTATAGCCCCAATGTGTATGTGCTGGGAAATACGGTAGGTGATTGGAATTATAATGATGCTTATTTGTTCTCTGTCCCTGAAGATAAAAACGGTAGTTTTGTGTCTCCTGCTTTAACTGCTACGGGTGAAGTCCGCATGTGTATCAAAGCAGACACTGATTGGTGGCGACTTGAGTTTACATTGAAAGATGGTGAAACAATTTTCTATCGTGAAAATAATGCTGTAAATAATGGATGGACAGACTTAGGAGAAGAGTATTCTTTAGCAGCTAATCCTGGACAGACTATTTCATTGAATTTTACAGATGGAACCGGATCTCTTAATTAAATGTGATTGATAAAAAATAAGGAGTTTCTCAATTGTATGAATGAGAAACTCCTTATTTTTTATGTTACTCTTTAACTTCTTTCAGCTGGAAATCTTTTCTTCGCAGAACGAAACTGTTACTCAGGTATTTCTCGCGGACAATCTTGTTCTCGGCCAGTTCTTCCGGAGTTCCCTGAAAGAGGATTTTTCCTTCAAACAGCAGATAAGCACGGTCAGTGATGCTAAGTGTTTCCTGCACGTTATGGTCTGTAATCAGAATACCGATATTCTTGTCTTTCAGGCTTCCAGACAATGTGCTGGATATCTTCCACGGCAATCGGGTCTACTCCGGCAAACGGTTCGTCAAGCATGATGAACTTGGGGTCAATCGCTAGACAGCGGGCAATTTCTGTACGGCGACGTTCGCCTCCGGAAAGTTGGTCCCCTAAGTTCTTGCGTACTTTCTGCAGACGGAACTCGGCAATCAGGCTTTCCAGTTTCTCTTTTTGATATTCCGGTGATTTATTAGTCAATTCCAATACAGAAGCAATGTTATCTTCCACGCTCATTTTGCGGAATACGGAAGCCTCCTGTGCCAGGTAACCGATACCATTTTGGGCTCGTTTGTAAACAGGGTAGGAAGTTATGTCTTTATCATTTAGATAAATGTGTCCTTCATTGGGGACAATCAATCCGGTAGTCATGTAGAAAGAGGTGGTCTTACCCGCACCGTTAGGGGCCGAGCAGTCCTACAATTTCCCCCCTGTTTCACATTGATGGAAACATGGCTCACCACTGTTCGTTTTCCGTATTTTTTGACCAGGTTCTCGGTTCGTAGCACCATTCTGCCGTCTGAAGGTAATTCAAACTTTTCGGTCGTAGATTCTTGATTTTCTTGTGCTGCCATTGTCCTTTTGTTAGCTGTTCAGTCGTGCAAAAGTAGTAAAAAATCTTGGCTTCTGTGGTTCTTAATTCGAAAATCCTCCTGTCTTTTATTATAATATAGCTAAAAAGCACTACTTTTGCGTCAAACATGATTGTAATAATATGATAAAGCCTGTTACAAACCTCGGAAAATACCTCATGTTGATGGGGCGTGTATTTTCCCGTCCGGAGCGTTTCCGAATGTATTTTAAGCAATACCTGAATGAAATGGTACAATTGGGTATCAATTCGATTGGTATTGTGCTGCTGATATCTTTCTTTATCGGTGCCGTAATTTGTATTCAGATTAAATTGAATATTGAAAGCCCTTGGATGCCGCGTTTTGTGGTGGGATATACCACTCGTGAAATCTTGCTGCTGGAGTTTTCATCTTCTATCATGTGTTTGATTTTAGCGGGAAAAGTCGGGTCGAACATAGCTTCGGAGATTGGTACGATGAGGGTGACACAGCAGATTGATGCACTGGAAATTATGGGAGTAAACTCTGCCTCTTATCTGATTCTTCCAAAGATTCTGGGATTGATGACCATGATTCCTTTTCTGGTGATTTTCAGTATTTTTGCAGGAGTGATAGGTGCTTTCTGTACAGCCTGGTTTGCTGGTATCATGAATGCGACGGATTTGGAATATGGTTTACAGTATTGCTTTGTGGAATGGTATATCTGGTGTAGCTTTATTAAATCCTTATTTTTTGCCTTTATCATAGCCAGTGTGTCTGCTTATTTTGGATATACGGTAGAAGGAGGTTCTATTGCGGTGGGTAAAGCCAGTACGGACTCTGTTGTTTCAAGCAGTGTCTTGATTTTGTTTTCAGATTTGATACTTACACAATTGTTGATGGGATGATACAGCTAAATTCTATATGCAAGTCATTTGAAGGACGTACAGTTCTTGAAGATATTAATTTTTCGTTTGACAACGGGAAAACCAACTTGATTATCGGACAGAGTGGTTCCGGTAAGACGGTACTGATGAAATGTATCGTAGGGCTGCTTACTCCGGAGTGCGGGGAGATTCTGTATGACGGACGTAACCTGTTGGACATGGGAAAGAAAGAAAAGAAAGCACTGAGACGTGAAATGGGCATGATTTTTCAAAGTGCAGCATTGTTCGACTCACTTTCTGTACTGGAAAATGTGATGTTTCCACTGGATATGTTCTCTAATGATACTTAGCGTGACCGGGTGAAGCGGGCACAGTTTTGCCTGGATCGTGTGAACTTGATTGATGCGCAGTCAAAATATCCTGGAGAAATCAGTGGGGGTATGCAGAAGCGTGTGGCTATTGCACGTGCTATTGCTTTGCAGCCGAAATACTTGTTCTGTGATGAGCCTAATTCTGGGCTTGACCCTAAAACTTCATTGGTGATTGATGATTTGATTCATGATATTACCAAAGAGTATAATATGACCACAATCATTAATACACATGATATGAACTCTGTGATGGGTATTGGTGAAAGCATATTGTATATTTACCAAGGTCACAAGGAGTGGGAAGGAACAAAAGACGAGGTATTCAATGCCACGAATGAGCGGTTGAATAATTTTATATTTGCTTCAGATTTGCTGCAAAAGGTGAAGAAAGAGGAAAATAGCAAGGCTCGTAAAGTTTAATATTGACAAGATTCAGGGTGAAATAACAAGGAACGGTAGAAGGTGGATATGCTTTCTGCCGTTTTTTATTTGGATGGTTGATAAGGATTCTAAAGCCGTAAAGATTTTTTAGCTTGTCAGTTTGGTTATTGAAAGATTAAACATTATTTTTGCAGCCTCTTTTGGTAAATACGAGAAATAATTAATAATTAAATAAATAAGTCGAAAATGAATATTTCATTGCAAAATGTAGACAACGTAAGCGCTGTGCTTACTGTTCAGATTGAAAAAGCTGATTATCAGGAAAAAGTTGAAAAAGCACTGAAAACTCTTCGTCAGAGAGTAAATATGCCTGGATTCCGTAAGGGAATGGTTCCTATGGGATTGATTAAAAAACAGTACGGAACTTCTGTATTGCTGGAAGAAGTTGACAAAGGCTGTTGCAGGAAAAAGTAGGTGAGTATATCCGTGAAACAAAGTTAACATGCTGGGTACTCCTCTGCCGAAGGAAAATAACGCAAACTTTGAAACTGATGAGAATTTTGAATTCTCTTTCGATATTGCATTGGCTCCTGAATTCAATGTAGAATTGTCTAATAATGATACTGTTGACTACTATGATATTAACGTAACAGATGAAATGGTAGATCAGCAGGTAAATATGTACAGACAGCGTACTGCTAAGTATGACAAGGTTGAAGACTATCAGGATAAGGATATGCTGAAAGGTTTGTTGGCTGAGCTGGATGAAAACGGCAATACAAAAGAAGGTGGTGTGCAGGTAGAAGGTGCAGTAATGATGCCTTCATACATGAAGAACGATGACCAGAAAGCTATTTTCAACGGTGCGAAGGTAAATACTGTATTGGTATTTAACCCGTCAGTTGCTTTCGATAACAATGAAGCTGAATTGGCTTCTCTGTTGAAAGTGAAGAAAGAAGAAGTGGCTAACTACAAAGGTAACTTCAGCTTCCAGATTGAAGAAATCACTCGTATGATTCCGGGTGACTTGACTCAGGAACTGTTCGATCAGGTATTGGGTGAAGGAAAGGCTCACAGCGAAGAAGAATTCCGTGCTCAGATTAAGGAAACAATTGCAAAACAGTTTGAAGCTGACAGCGATTATAAGTTCTTGTTGGATGTACGTACTTACTTATCAGAAAAGGTTGGCAAACTTCAGTTTGCTGATGAACTGATGAAACGTATCATGTTGGAAAACAACAAGGAAAAAGGTGAAGAGTTCGTTTCTGAAAACTACGAAAAGAGCTTGGAAGAACTGACTTGGCACCTGATCAAAGAAAAACTGGTAGCTGCTAACGATATTAAGGTAGAACAAACTGACATCACTAACATGGCTAAGGAAGCTACTCGTGCACAGTTTGCTCAATATGGTATGATTAACGTTCCTGATGAATTGTTGGAAAACTATTCAAAAGAAATGTTGAAGAAACGTGAAAGTGTAGAAGCTCTGGTGAACCGCGTGGTTGAATCTAAGTTGTCTGAAATCTTGAAAGGTCAGGTAACATTGAATCACAAAGCAGTTTCTGCAGAAGAATTCAACAAAATGTTTCAATAAGCAATTTGGCTCTCAAAATTGATTGCTAAAATATTCTAAAAAAGGAGGCTTTTTTAACTTGACTTCTTCTGTAAGATAGAAGTGTTTTTGTACTTTTGTTTTTTCAGAAGAAAGGGGGTTAAAAGCCTCTTTTATATTGTAGAATTAATATAAGGATTATGATGGACGATTTTAGAAAATATGCTACCAAGCATCTCGGAATGAATAGTATGGTACTTGATGATGTCATCAAGTCGCAAGCAGGATACTTGAATCCGTATATTTTGGAAGAACGTCAATTGAATGTGACGCAGTTGGATGTCTTTTCTCGTTTGATGATGGATCGTATCATTTTCCTCGGAACCCAGATTGACGATTATACAGCCAATACTTTGCAGGCTCAGCTTTTGTATCTGGATTCAGTGGATTCGGGTAAAGATATTTCTATTTATATCAACTCCCCAGGTGGTTCTGTGTATGCAGGTTTAGGTATTTACGATACCATGCAGTTTATCAGTAGCGATGTGGCTACAATTTGTACAGGTATGGCAGCTTCTATGGCAGCCGTATTGTTGGTAGCTGGAAAAGAAGGAAAACGTTCAGCTTTGACTCATTCACGCGTGATGATTCATCAGCCGATGGGAGGAGCGCAAGGTCAGGCTTCAGATATTGAAATTACTGCTCGTGAAATTCAGAAACTGAAGAAAGAACTGTATACAATCATTGCAGATCACTCTCATACGGATTTTGATAAGGTTTGGGCAGATTCTGACCGTGATTATTGGATGACGGCATCCGAGGCTAAAGAGTATGGTATGATTGATGAAGTGCTATCTCGTAAACCTTCATTGTAACACTGTGATTTACTTAAAAACTAGATAGGCTTTGGAAGAAAAAAGGACTTCAAGAAACTCGAAAAGGAGATGTAGCTTTGCGGTCGCACAGAAGACGAAGTGGGCTTCCTGATTACAGGAGTGAACGGATGTATCTGTGACAGTTGTGCAGAACAGGCACACGAAATCGTAAAAGAAGCGATGCATCATCAAGGACAGGGGCAAACAGATCTGAATTTGTCTGAGCTCCCTAAGCCGAAGGATATTAAAGAATTCTTAGACCAGTATGTGATCGGTCAGGATGATGCAAAACGCTATTTGGCTGTAGCGGTGTATAATCATTACAAACGTTTGCTTCAGCCTAAGGATAAGAATGATGTGGAGATTGAAAAGTCAAACATCATTATGGTGGGAAGTACTGGAACAGGTAAGACATTATTGGCTCGTACCATTGCTAAGTTGCTTCACGTACCTTTTACCATTGTAGATGCGACTGTGCTGACCGAAGCAGGGTATGTGGGAGAAGATATTGAAAGTATTCTGACACGCTTGCTTCAGGTGGCTGACTATAATGTAGAGGAGGCAGAACGGGGTATCGTTTTCATTGACGAAATTGATAAAATAGCCCGGAAAGGAGATAACCCTTCCATTACGCGTGATGTAAGCGGAGAAGGAGTACAGCAAGGCTTGTTGAAGTTGCTGGAAGGTTCTGTGGTGAATGTCCCTCCTCAGGGTGGACGTAAGCACCCTGATCAGAAGATGATTCCGGTCAATACTAAGAATATCCTGTTTATTTGCGGAGGTGCTTTTGACGGTATTGAACGAAAAATCGCTCAACGTCTGAATACAAATGTGGTAGGATATAGTGCCGCGAAGGAAGCGGTGAAAATAGACCGGGGAAATTTGATGCGGTACATTGCTCCTCAGGACTTGAAATCATTCGGTTTGATACCGGAAATCATTGGCCGTTTGCCGGTACTCACCTATTTGAACCCATTGGATCGTATGGCCTTGCGTAATATTCTTACAGAGCCCAAAAATTCAATTATCAAGCAGTATGTAAAATTGTTTGAGATGGATGGGGTGAAACTGGAATTTGAACCGGAAGTGTTTGAATATATTGTCGACAAGGCGATAGAGTACAAATTGGGTGCTCGTGGCTTGCGTTCTATTGTGGAAACCATAATGAATGATGTCATGTTTGAAATTCCGTCACAACAGACCGAACGTTTTGTGGTGACGTTGGATTACGCCAAGCAGCAAATGGGGAAGGCAAATGTTTCCCGTCTGCAAATGGCATAATGTAAAGGTTTTTTAGTGAGAAAATGCTTCCGATGAAATATTCCCAGAAATATTTGTGTAATATGAAAAGTTGTTTATAACTTTGTTACATGCGGAAACAAAATTTCTACAATCAATGAAAATCTAAATCCAAGAACAATGGCGGAAAATATCAATTTAGTAGCAGGCTCTTAAAAAGTATTTTGGATTCGATACTTTTAAAAAGGAAACCAGGAGGCGATTATCCGAAACTTATTATCAGGAAAGGATACGTTTGTGTTAATGCCTACAGGAGGTGGAAAGTCATTATGCTATCAGCTTCCTTCTCTGTTGATGGATGGAACTGCTATTGTGATTTCACCGCTTATTGCCCTGATGAAGAACCAGGTGGATGCTATGCGTAATTTTAGTGAGGAAGATGGTATTGCTCATTTTATTAATTCCTCATTGACAAAATCGGCTACTGATCAGGTAAAAGCCGACATCATGGCTGGAAAGACAAAGTTACTTTATGTAGCTCCTGAATCTTTGACGAAAGAGGAGAATGTAGATTTTCTGAGACACGTGAAGATTTCATTTTATGCGGTAGATGAGGCACATTGCATTTCGGAGTGGGGGCATGACTTCCGACCGGAGTATCGCCGGATTCGTCCGATAATCAATGAAATTGGAAAAGCTCCGGTAATAGCTTTGACGGCAACGGCTACTCCAAAGGTAAAGATGGACATCCAAAAGAATTTGGGAATGATGGATGCAACGGAATTCCGTTCGTCATTTAATCGTCCGAATCTTTATTATGAAGTACGTGCCAAGACTGCTAATGTGGATAAAGATATTATTAAGTTCATCAAGCAGAACGAAGGCAAGTCAGGCATTATCTATTGCTTGAGCCGAAAGAAGGTAGAAGAGTTGACTGAAATATTGCTGGCAAATGGCATTAAGGCCCGCTTATCATGCAGGAATGGATTCTGCTACCCGTAATGGGAATCAGGATGCTTTCCTGAAGGAAGACATTGATGTGATTGTCGCTACGATTGCGTTTGGAATGGGTATTGATAAACCGGATGTACGCTTTGTGATTCATTATGATGTACCTAAAAGCTTGGAAGGGTATTATCAGGAAACCGGACGTGCAGGACGTGACGGTGGAGAAGGACAGTGTATTACATTCTATTCCAATAAGGATCTGCAGAAACTGGAGAAATTTATGCAGGGAAAGCCTATTTCAGAGCAAGAAATCGGACGTCAGCTATTCATTGGAAACAGCTGCTTATGCGCAGAATCTTCAGTGTGTAGAAGAAAAATTTTGTTGCATTATTTTGGAGAGGAATATACCGGAAGATAATTGTGGTAATTGTGATAACTGTTTAAATCCAAAGAAACAAGTGGAGGCTCAGGATTCGTTGTGTGCAGTGATTGAAGCAATCATTGCCGTAAAAGAAAACTTTAAGCAAGATTATATTATCGATATATTGTTGGGTAAAGAAACATCTGAAGTGCTTGCGCATAAGCATGAAGACTTAGAGGTGTTTGGTTCAGGTATGGGGGAGGAAGAAAGATTGTGGAATGCAGTCATTCGTCAGGCTCTTATCGCTGGTTACCTGGCAAAGGATGTGGAAAACTATGGCTTATTGAAAGTTACGCCAGAAGGACATAAGTTCTTGAAAAAACCGAAGTCATTCAAGATAGTTGAGGATGCAGACTTTGAAGAAGAAGAGGTAGATGAAACTCCGATGAGAAGTGGAGCTTCTTCGTGTGCAGTAGACCCCGTGTTGTATTCCATGTTGAAAGACTTGCGGAAGAAAATGGCAAAGAGACTGGATGTACCACCTTATGTGATTTTCCAGGATCCTTCTCTTGAGGCAATGGCTACTATTTATCCGGTTACTTTGGAAGAATTGCAGAATATTCCGGGCGTAGGAGCTGGAAAGGCTAAACGCTATGGTCAGGAATTCTGCGAATTGATTAAGAAGCACTGTGAAGAAAATGAAATAGACCGTCCGGAAGATTTGAGAGTGCGCACTGTAGCTAACAAATCTAAAGCTGAAGGTCTCTATTATTCAGAGTATCGATAGAAAGGTAGCTTTGGATGATATTGCAGTGGCAAAAAGGTATTGAATTTGGTGAGTTGCTGGATGAAATCGAAGCCATTGTATATTCAGGAACCAAACTGAATATTGACTATTTCTTGGAAGAAATCATGGATGAAGACCACATGCAGGATATTTATGATTATTTCAAGGAATCAGTAACTGATAAAATTGATGATGCAATGGATGAACTGGGTGACGACTATACAGAAGACGAAATTCGTCTGGTACGTATCAAGTTCATTTCTGAAATGGCTAATTAATCATTTATTTAATGATATTGTGCAGCTGCTTGTGAGGGGCGTTCCTTGCAAGCAGCTGTTTTATTTGATAGGTATGTGGTATAAAAAAGATGTTAACTGCTTTTTTACTTTTTGAGAAAATTCCGTATATTTGCACGCAATAAAATCTAAAGCATAAAGCCCTATGTCATTTATTGCAGATAAAGTTGTTATGGACGGATTAACTTACGATGATGTATTGTTGATTCCGGCCTATTCTGAGGTTTTACCTAAAACAGTCGAACTCTCGACTAAGTTTTCACGTAACATTGAGTTGAAAATTCCGTTTGTAACTGCAGCTATGGATACAGTTACCGAAGCACAGATGGCCATTGCCATTGCTCGTGAAGGAGGTATCGGAGTAATTCACAAGAACATGTCTATCGAGGAGCAAGCTCGTCAGGTAGCAATTGTGAAGCGTGCAGAAAACGGAATGATTTATGATCCGGTGACCATTAAGAGGGGTTCTATAGTGAAAGATGCACTCGATTTGATGGCTGAATACAAAATCGGAGGTATTCCTGTAGTAGATGATGAGAATTACTTGGTTGGTATTGTTACAAACCGTGACCTGCGTTTTGAAAAGGATTTGAATAAGCGTATTGATGAGGTGATGACAAAGGAAAACATTGTAACAACAGAGCCGGGTACAGACATGGAAACTGCTTCCAAGATTCTGCAGGAAAATAAAATTGAAAAACTTCCAGTTGTAGATAAGGATGGAAAGTTGATAGGTCTGATTACTTATAAAGATATCACAAAAGCAAAAGATAAACCAATGGCTTGCAAAGATTCTAAAGGTCGTTTGCGTGTAGCTGCCGGTGTGGGAGTAACTGCTGATACATTCGACCGTATGGAAGCTTTGGTGAACGCTGGTGTAGATGCCATTGTAATTGATACAGCTCACGGACATTCTATGTACGTGATTGAAAAGCTGAAAGAAGCTAAGAAACGTTTCCCTGGAATTGATATTGTTGTAGGAAATGTAGCTACAGGTGAAGCAGCTAAGATGTTGGCTGAAAGCTGGTGCTGATGCAGTAAAAGTAGGTATCGGTCCGGGTTCCATCTGTACAACCCGTGTAGTTGCCGGTGTGGGCGTTCCTCAGTTGACAGCCGTATATGATGTAGCAAAAGCCTTGGAAGGAACTGGTATTCCTTTGATTGCAGATGGTGGTTTGCGTTATTCAGGTGATGTGGTGAAAGCATTGGCAGCTGGTGGTTACAGTGTAATGATCGGTTCATTGGTTGCAGGTACAGAGGAATCTCCGGGTGACACAATCATCTTTAACGGTCGTAAGTTTAAATCATATCGTGGAATGGGTTCATTGGAAGCTATGGAGAATGGTTCAAAAGACCGTTATTTCCAGAGTGGAACTACTGATGTGAAAAAAAGCTTGTTCGGAAGGAATCGCTGCTCGTGTGCCTTATAAAGGTTCTTTGTATGAAGTGATTTATCAGCTGGTAGGTGGTTTGCGTGCCGGTATGGGTTATTGCGGAGGCTCATAATATTGAAGAGTTGCATAATGCGAAGTTTACTCGTATCACTAATGCAGGAGTTCTGGAAAGTCACCCGCACGATGTATCTATTACAAGCGAGGCACCTAACTATAGTCGTCCTCAGTAAGATAATCTTTGACTTATATAATACGGATATAATCATTCTGACGTCAGGCAGACTTGCTTTTGGTGAGTCTGTTCTGGCGGACAGGATGATTTTTTGTTTAATGAAATGATGAATAGAATCTGTTATGTATAGAATTGCGTGGTTATTCCTATGTTTGTTGATGGGATTGGAATTCTCTGTTTCTTATGCAGAAGATCGCAGAGTACTTTTCCGGATTGATGGAGAGGAAACTTCAGTAGAGGAGTTTGAGCATTATTATACTCAGGTATATGCAGTTAGTCGTGTATCTGTAGAACAGTTCTTGCCTCATTTCTTGTATTATAAGTTGAAGGTGGCAGATGCTAAAAGACAAAGCTGGGATACTATCACTGATTTCCGGTTGCAATGTAGTGCCTTGCAAAATGAAATCCTGAAATCGGAAAAGAGGGGAATGCTCCAAAAACAAGACACTCTTTTAAATTGGGTAAGATTTCGTCAGATTTCGTTTCTTTTGTCCCAGCATGCTTCTTCCGAACAGGAACGTGTAGCCAGACAGCGTATAGATTCCGTTTATACGGCTTTAAAAAATGGTATACCTTTTTGAAAAACTGGCACAGCCCTATATCAAGAATCTGTTGCCTTCTCCTTATTGGTATGGCGAGTGGATTCCGGAAAGATGTCTGATAAAAGAGTTTACCGAGCAATTGAGCACATTGAAGAAGGGAAATTATTCTGCTCCATTTTTTTCTCCTTTAGGCATTCATATCGTGTATTTATTGGATCGCAGGCAAGGGATATATCCATCAGGAGCGACTGGAAATGTGGCTGTGCAAAAGGTTGCTAATTCAGGTCCAACCGAGCGGAAAGATAGCCTGGTGAACAAGATTCGAATGGAGTTGTGTCAAGTTTCCGATGGTTTGCTAGCTGCGTATTGGGATAAGCGCCATGGAGGCACAAAATCAGGTAATATTTCTGATAAGGAATTGCAGAGCTATTTTGAAAGTCATAAAAACGATTATGCGTGGGATTTGCCTCATTTTAAGGGAGGAGTGATACATTGTTTGAATAAAAAGGTGGCTTCAAAGTTGAAAAAAGATTGAAAAAATGTCCGTTAGATAAATGGAATGAAGAAATCTCGGCTTTCTCTCAGGAGAATCCGGAATGGAAGGTTGTTGTAGAAACAGGTTTGTTTCAGATTGGAACAAATCCTTATGTGGATAAATTAGCTTTTAAATGCGGACATTTCACTCCTCGTACGGATTTACCTTATGCTTTTGTATTGGGAAAGCGCCTGAAGAAAGGGCCGGAAGACTTTCAGGATGTGCGCGATGAAGTTCTGCGTGACTATCGTTTGTGGACGGAGAGAGCACAAATGGAAGAGTTAAAGCGAGGCTTCAGGATTGAATTTAACCAAGACATTTTAAAAACCGTTAATTGTAGCGGAAAAAGTAATTAATGCCGTATCTTCGTCCTTTGTAATGTAATGGACCAAAACAAATCAAATAGACAGAAAATGAATAAATTGATTATGACTGGTGTCTTGGCTATTTTGCTTGCCTTGACAGGAACAGTACCGCCGTGGCACAAGATAATGTGATTGATGAAGTGGTGTGGGTTGTCGGCGATGAAGCCATTCTGAAATCAGACGTAGAGAATGAACGTTTGAATGCACAGTATGAAGGCCGCCGTTTTGATGGTGATCCCTATTGTGTGATACCGGAAGAATTGGCTGTGCAGAAACTTTTTCTTCACCAGGCAGAGATAGATAGTATTGAAGTGAGCGATCAGGAAGTTCTACAGCAAGTAGAAACACGAATTTCATGGTTGACTGACCAGATTGGTTCAAAAGAAAAACTCGAAGAATATTACAATAAGACTTCTACCCAGATACGTGAAATGTTGCGCGAGAATATTCGTGACGGACTGACGGTACAAGAAATGCAGAAGAAGATTGTAGGAGACATCAAAGGCTGACTCCTGCGGAAGTGCGTAATTATTTCAGTAAGCTTCCTCAGGACAGTATTCCTTTTGTACCTACTCAGGTAGAGGTGCAGATTATTACCAGAGAACCTAAGATTAAAGAAGAAGAAATTGAACGTGTAAAGAAAGAACTGCGTGATTTTACAGATCGTATCAATAAGGGAGAAACTACTTTTTCTACGTTGGCCCGTATGTATTCAGAAGATCCGGGCCCTGCTCGTCGTGGAGGAGAATATGGTTTCACAGGTCGTGGGGAGTTGACTCTGGAGTTTGCCAATGTGGTATTTAACCTGACTGACCCGAAGAAGATTTCAAAAGTGTTTGAAACAGAATATGGTTATCATATAGCTCAGTTGATTGAAAAGCGTGGTGACCGTGTAAGCTATCGCCATATTTTGATTAAGCCTCGTGTAGATGAGAAAGAAATTGAGGCCGAACTGAATAAATTGGATACACTGGCTAACGACATTCGAAAAGGAAAAGTAACTTTTGATGAAGCGGCTACATGGGTATCTCAGGATAAAGATACACGTAACAACCACGGTTTGCTGGCTAACCCGCAGACTTCTACTTCTCGTTTTGAAATGCAGCAGCCTGGCTGGCTTGATTTCTCAGGAAGTAGCAAAGACCGTAGAGGGAATGCAGATTGGCGAAGTATCCAAACCTTTTACAATGATTAATGCAAAAGGAAAAGAAGTGTGTGCTATCGTAAAATTGAAAAATCGTATTGACGGACATAAAGCTACAATCTCAGAAGACTACCAGCGTCTGAAAGACATTGTTACAGCTAATCGCAGTGAAGAAAAACTGCAAAAATGGATTGTAGAAAAACAAAAAAATACTTACGTGCGTATCAACCCGTCTTGGCGTAAGTGCGATTTTAAATATCCGGGATGGATTAAACAGTGATGAGAAAGTCTGCAATTTTTTTGTTCTTTGTGACATTTTGCCTGACCATTCTTGGCCTTTCGGCACAAGGGGGAATAGCTGTGCCTCTACAGACTGCGCGTACGAAGGTGAAGACTGAGGAGAAACAAAAGACAGAGGATTCCAAACAGCGTCCGGTAGCTAAAAGTAAAGTCTATCTGTTACATTCCGATTTGTTGCGCAAGGATGCAAGTCATCCGGATGCACAGATTGTAACCGGTAACGTAAAGTTCCGTCATGATAGTGTGTACATGTATTGCGACAGCGCATGTTACTATGATAAAGTCAGCAGTTTTGAGGCTTTTGGTAATGTGAAAATGGTACAAGGGGATACGTTGTTTCTTTATGGCGACCGGTTGTACTATGATGGATTGACGCAGATTGCCGAGATGCGTTGCAATGTCCGTATGGAAAACCGTACCACTACATTGCTGACCGATAGCCTGAATTATGACCGTGTATACAATCTGGGGTATTTCTTTGATGGAGGAACCCTGATGGATGAACAGAATGTGCTGACTTCTGAATGGGGAGAATATAGTCCTCAGACTAAGCAATCCGTATTTAATTACAATGTAAAGGCTGGTGAACCCTCAGTTTACACTGACTTCGGATACCTTACGCTATAATACGGCTTCGAAGATAGCTGATATTGTCGGCCCTTCGGATATTTGGAGCGATGCCAATCACATTTATTCAGAAAAGGGTACTTATAATACCGTAACAGGTAAGGCCGATTTGTATGACCGTTCTGTGCTTACCAATCAGGGAAAGCAGCTGACCGGTGATACGCTTTTCTATGACCGTAATACAGGGGTGGGAGAAGCGTTCAGCCGGATGGTGATGACGGATACGATAAACCGGAACATGCTTACCGGAGAATATGGCTATTATAACGAGCAGACAGATTATGCCTTTGCTACGGATAGTGCCGTAGCTATAGACTATTCTCAGGGCGACAGTTTGTTTCTTCATGCGGATACTTTGCTGATGGAAACTTTCCATCAGAATACCGATTCTATGTTCCGTGAGATGAGAGCCTTTCACAAAGTACGTTTTTATCGTACCGATGTGCAGGGCACGGCCGATTCGTTAGTCTTCTCTACTGTAGACAAGCTGTCTTACGATGTATCGTGACCCGATTATCTGGAACAAGAACCAGCAGCTTTTAGGCGAAGTGATAAAGGTCTATATGAACGACAGTACAATTGACTGGTCGCACATCATAGGGCAGGCACTTTCGGTAGAACGTGTGGACTCAACGATTTATAACCAAGTGACAGGAAAAGAGATGAAGTCCTATTTCGCGAACGGAGAAATGCGAAAGACGGAAGTGATAGGTTCCGTACGAGTAGTTTATTATCCGATGGATTCCGACAGTACGCTGATAGGCATGAATGTATCTGAAACCAGTAAACTGGAAATCTATCTGCAAGACCGTAAGATAGAGCGCATGGTGATGAGTCCGAAATCCAATGGTGTGTTATATCCGATGTCGCAGATTCCTGCCGGAAAAGACCGTCTGGAGAATTTTGTGTGGTTTGATTACATTCGTCCGCTCAGTAAGGCCGACATCTTTAATTGGAGAGGGAAACGAGTGGAAGACCAGCTGAAGAAGAATGTGCGTGGTCCAGTCGTTTTGCCGAATGCCCGATTGTTTGAAAAAAAGAAGGAGGAATAATATATGGGAATGTTTACAATGAGAAAGCCTCGCGGATTCCGTCATGAATATATTTATGTGGATGAGCGTAAGGAAAAACTGCAGAAAATAGAAGAGACAGCCAAACGTGAACTGGGAATGCTTCCTCCTAAAGAGTTTAATCCGGAAGACATTCGTGGTAAGTTTGTAGAAGGTACTACCTATCTGAAGCGCCGCAAGGAAAGCGGACGTAAACCTCTGAGTTATGGAGCCATGTTTGTGGCTATTGTGGTATTGCTATATATTTTACATTATCTGATTACAGGAGAATTTACACTATGACATCGGGAGATGTAATCCGTTTGTTGCCGGATTCTGTAGCCAATCAGATTGCGGCAGGAGAAGTCATACAGCGTCCGGCCTCTGTGATAAAGGAGCTGGTAGAGAATGCTGTAGATGCCGGAGCCAAAAATATAGAAGTGCTGGTGACGGATGCCGGAAAAACATGTATACGTGTCATTGACGACGGACGAGGCATGTCAGAAACGGATGCCCGTATGGCTTTTGAACGTCATGCCACTTCCAAGATTCGGGAGGCGGCCGATTTGTTTGCCCTTCATACCATGGGCTTTCGTGGAGAGGCTTTGGCTTCCATCGCTGCCGTAGCGCAGGTAGAACTGAAAACTTGTTCCAGTGAAGACGGATTAGGTACTTTCATTCAGATTTCCGGTTCTCAGGTAGAAAAGCAGGAGGCGGTGGCCTGCCAGCGAGGCAGTGACTTCTCTGTGAAAAATCTGTTCTTCAATGTACCTGCCCGTCGGAAGTTCCTGAAATCCAATCAGACGGAGTTAAGTAACATTGTAGCTGAATTCGAACGCATTGCGCTGGTCAATCCGGATATATCTTTTGTGCTGAGCCATAATGGAACAGAGATGCTGAACCTGCCAGCCCTTCCTTTGCGGCAGCGTATTATGGGAGTGTTTGGCAAGAAACTGAACCAGGAACTGCTTTCATTGGACATTGATACGACCATGGTGAAAATACATGGATATATCGGTCGTCCTGAATCGGCCCGTAAGAAAGGAGCACGCCAGTTCTTCTTTGTGAATGGTCGTTATATGCGCCATCCCTATTTCCATAAGGCCGTGTCCAGTGCGTACGACAACCTGATTCCAGTGGGTGAACAAGTATCTTATTTCATTTATTTCGAAGTGGAACCTTCCGATATAGATGTCAATATACACCCTACAAAGACAGAAATAAAGTTTGAGAATGAACAAGCCGTATGGCAGATTCTTTCTGCGGCAGTAAAGGAAACATTAGGACGTTTCAACGCGGTACCTTCGATTGATTTTGATACAGAAGGTATGCCGGACATTCCTGCCTTTGAGAATTCTCCTTATACGGTGGCACCTCCTCAAACTAGCTTTGATCCTTCTTATAATCCCTTTAATACTACAGCCTGTGCCTCCTTCTGCTTACTCTTCTGCATCGGCAACCAATAAAGAAACGGAGAGGGAGAGCTTCGGACAGGATGTGAGAGAATGGGGTGCGTCTACAGGTTCCTCTGTACGTTCTTCCATGAATAAAGGTGGAATGCCGGATTTTGGTAGAAGCGGAAATTATACTCCTTCGTTTGGCAGTCACAAAAATCGGGTAGAGTGGGAACCTTTGTTTGAAGGGCTGGAACGCACTCCGTCGGATTCGGATATTCAACCGGAAGAAGAAGTACGACCGTTTTTCCCAGAATCAACAGAATGGGGACAGGCTTCTCAGGAAGATGCCGTTACTCCATCTTTCTCTAGTGAAGAAGGTGAAAAGCAGTCTCAGGAAAATTCCATGCACCATTATCAGTATAAAGGCAGCTATATCTTGACTTCTGTAAAGTCTGGGTTGATGATTATTAATCAGCAGCGTGCCCACATCCGTATTCTTTTCGACCGCTATATGGCGCAGATAGAAAATAGGAAGAATGCTTCCCAGCGAATGCTGTTTCCGGATATGGTACATTTCTCTCCTTCTGAGATACCTGTACTGGAGGAATTTATGGACGATTTGAATGCCTTGGGATTTCGATCTTAGTAGTCTGGGAGGGGTACTTATTCTATTAACGGTATTCCAAGCTGGAATTGAGGGATTGAATCCAGAGAAACTGGTTACAGATATGGTACAGACGGCGATTGAAAAAGGTTGTAAAGTGAAGGAAGAAGTACAAAGTATGCTTGCACTTTCATTGGCAAAAGCAGCAGCCATTGTACCGGGACAGGTACTGACTGATGAGGAAATGAACCGTCTGGTCGATGATTTGTTTGCCGTATCTACTCCGAACTATACGCCAGATGGACAGACTGTACTGGCCGTATTGAAAGAAGATGATTTGGAGAAGATGTTTAAATGATAGAAATTCTACGAATAATACAACGTGTAATCCGGGTTCTCTAAAACGAGTAATTCGGATTTTTTATTAGGCTAACTCCATTTTTATTTAACTAACCATTCTTATTCTGTAAGAAAGAATATAGTTTGGGTAAGTGTTTTTCGGTATGTGTCCGAAAAACGTCCTTGCGTTCAGATAAAAACGCCCTTGCGTTTAAGGTAAAACGTCCTTGCGTTTTTACTTCAAATGCACTTGCGTTTTAGATCAAAACGCACTTGCGTTTAAGAGAAAAACTTTGTTTACTGAGGAATTTGGCTGTAAAAAAACTGCCCCATCCAGTAGAATGAGGCAGTCAGTATGAGGTTGTTCAGATTCTCTTATTAATGAAGAATAACTCCTTCATCACTTGTCGGATTCTGAGTTAATGTGCTTCCGTTCGGGTAAGAGTTAATCGCTGTCTGTGGGATATAATAAGTCACACGATAGTCGGTGGCAAGTACATCGGTTGTAGGGTGAGGTCCTGGATATTTTCTAGTCAGTGTACCGCCGTTACGGAGCACATCGTAACTGCGTTCAGCCTGATAAGCCAGTTCCAATTGACGTTCTTTGTCTACCAATTCAGCAGCGTTGGCTGAGAAAGTATTTGAGTCATAAGTCGCTTGTTCATTGATGGCACGCTTACGTATTTCATTGACATCAATTCTTGCATTTTCAAGCTGTCCTAGTTTTACGTAAGCTTCTGCACGGTTCAGGTACATTTCATCCAGACGCGAAATGATGGGTGAATGCAGTTGTGATTCCAGATTATCCTCGCGTGAACATTTAGTGATGTAGAACATCGGGTAACCATTGTTGAGAGCCATTTTATAATCAATTACACCTGTGTATGTAGCACCATTATAGTTGATGGTGTAATATTCTTCTTCAGGAGTGCGGCCTGAATAAAGGCTGATAGGATATCTGTCTTTGGGCTTATTGTTTTCGTCTACAGTCCAGCACTCTGTTCTTCCCTCATTTACAGGAAGCTGAACATAAGTATATCCTGTTCCTGCAGTATTGGGAGTAATGAAACGCAGAACTTCTGTGTATTTTCCGTTGTCATCTGTAATATATTGAGGTTCAATGAACTTAGCTCGAGCATCTACAATTCCTTCATCACCTTTTCTCCAGTCGTTACGTTTGGTCTCATCCAGCAGTTCGATGTACTTGGCACTGGCATACATTTCTCCCCATCCCATACCACCGATGTTGGAGTACATACCTCCGATGCCATAGTAGTAATCAAATCCGGGAAAGTCGGTGGCCAGACGTTTGATGACAAAGATTGCTTCCGGATAGTTTTCAGGAGCTGTTCTGGCCGATTTCATGTAATCCTCGCGTGATACTAGTCCTGAACTGAATTGAGGTGAGTTAATGATGAGGTCGGCATAATAGCGTGCAGAGTCGGCATATTCTGTATTGGGATTTTCATAAGTTCCACTCATGTACAGATATACTCGTGACAGCATGGCTTGAGCTGCTTCTTTTGACGCATAGTCCGCACTCTTGAATGAGGTTGTAATCAGACTTTCAGGCTGTACGCAAGTCATTAATCGCTTGTTGATAAGTATCTTTTACCGTAGAACGGTCTGGCAGAGAAAGGTTTGAGATTTCCTCTTCGCTAGGAGTTCCATTTACGATAGGAACTCCAAGATTCTTATCAGGAGCCTGATAATAAGGGCGCCCGAAAGCACGGCACAGGTAGAAATACATCATACCACGTACATAGTAGCATTCTCTAATTTGCTTTTAATTTCCGGGTCATCTGTATCTTTGGCCATGTTAATGATATTTGAGGCCTGTGCAATGGCTTTGTATCCATAGTCCCAGAAGTTCTGCAGACGGTAGTTATCTGGGGTGCGTGAGTAAGTGATGAATTCGTAGAAGGCATCAGTAGAGGCACCGCGAATCATCATGTTGTCACCAGCGTATTCGCCTAAACGGTGCATAGGGTCAGACCATGTTTTCAGCTGTGCATACATACCATTCAGCATGTTGTCAAAAAGTACTTCCTGGTTGTCTGCTACTTGGTCGGTTGCCATGTAATTATTGGGGAATCGGTCTATGTCACAAGACGTAAATACTCCTCCTGTGATACTCAGGGATAAAAGTATAGTTGAAGTTATCTTTTTCATAAATGTGTGCTAATTAGAAGGTTAAATTGATACCGAACATGAATTTACGTGTAGATGGATAAAGGTTTGCTCCTGCAGTACCGATTGACTTGTAGGTACCGGTAGTTTCATCGTAATATGCCGGGACTTCAGGGTCGATTCCTGAGAATCCTGTAAGTGTAAATACATTTTCAGCTGTGAAATAAATACGCATGTTCTGGATATAATATTTAGACAGGTCTAAATTATAGCCAATAGACAGAGAACGCAGTTTCAGGTAATCTCCATCTTCCAGATAACGGGTAGATGCCTTGTTTGAGTTGCTCTTGTTTCCGTAAGAGGCAGCAGGATGAGTGGCAATATCGCCTTCTTTTTCCCAGCGTGACCAACCGTCAATCAAGCTTCATCTGGTTACGGTCTGTATAGGCACCATCTGAGTCGTATTCCTGGCGGGGAATAGTTATAGATTTTACCTCCGAGTGAGAATCGAATGAAGCTTTCAAGTCAATGTTCTTCCATGTCAGAGAGGTATTGAATCCACCAAACAGTTTTGGTGAAGTAGCTTCTGTCATTACTTGTTTAGCTTCAGAATAATTACTGGTTGTTTCTCCGCTACCATCGTTTTTTATACCACAGAGGAGCACCGTTTTTTTCGGATCAACTCCTGCCCATTCGCGCAGATAGTAACGGTCGGTGCTATAACCTACTTTCAACACTTTTTCTGCTGCTCCGGCGATGCTTGTATCGTTACCACCACCACCGATAATCATCATGTTCGGGTCGTCACCATACAGGCTTTTCAAAGCTTTATTCTTGTTATAACCCATGTTCAGGTCAAGGCTCCATAACCAGTCTTTTGTACGGATAATGTCTCCACCAATGGTGATTTCAATACCTGAGTTGCGCATTTCTCCTACGTTCTGCCAACGACTGGTGATACCTGTCAATCCGGAAACCGGAACTTGGTATAAGATGTTGGAAGTGTATTTGTTATAGTAGTCGAATACGAAGCGCAGACGGTTGTTGAAGAAGTTAGCATCAATACCTACTCCAGCGGTATAAGTCTGTTCCCAAGTCAGGTCCTTGTTGCCAACCTGGCTGATAAGAATAGCAGGAATACCATTGTAGTTAGAAGAAACAGAGTACAAGCCGTATTGCGGATATTTAGAGTATGGAATATTACCTACTGAACCATAAGATGCACGTAACTTTAATACGTCTACCCAGTCGGATTTGAACCACTTTTCGCGGTTGATGTTCCATCCTGCACTGATTGAGAAGAAGTTACCGTATTTCTTGTCATCTCCAAAGTTTGAAGCCCCGTCTCGGCGAAGAGATACTTCTGCAAGATAACGGTTATCGTAAGTATAGTTTGCCTTGGCAAAAACAGATTGTTTAGCCCATTCAGTAAGGTTTCCTCCAACTTCTTCAGGGGTAGCGGTTGCATCCAGTACCTCAAAGCCAGAAACGATACCAGTACCTTTGGCGTTGATTACTTTGGCAGATGTATCCATAAATTCATATGCCAGCAATGCCTGTACGGAGTGTTTTCCGAACATCTTATTGAATGTCAGATATTGGTTGGTATATCGTTGTATGTTGTTGGTCTGTTCTTCTTCTACACGTCCTTGTACCCCCAGAAGCACTGTCTGTACGTGGGTCTGTATAAGTAGACTGGAAGTAGCCTGTCCAACGGTAGTTATTGACAGATGTGAAAGTCAGCCAGTCGGTAATTTTTATATCAAAGTCAAAGTTTCCGGAGAACTCGTATGTTTTTCTTGTGGTATGATTTCCGTAAGAAATGGAGTTCAGATAGTTCAGGTCAGAACTGTCCACCCATCCGCTATAACGGTCGGGCACCAGGTTGCCGTCTTCATCGTATGGGCTATCCCAAGGGAACATTGTATATTTAGCAGTATAATCATATTGGGAATCATCCGTATTTTTCATAGAACCGGATATGTTCGGTTTGATAGTCAGCCATGAAAATGGTTTGTAGTTGGAACGATAACGGAAGCTGTATCTGTCGTATTTGTATCCTTTTACAGTTCCTTCTTCGCTATAATATCCTAAAGAGAAATAAGAGCTCATTTTCTCGTTTCCTCCAGATAATGAAATATTATAGTCTTGCGTAAATCCAGCTTGTGATGCCAGTTCTCCCCAGTCGAAATTCGCATTTCTTAGTTCGGGGTTCCAGCGTGAGAATTTGATGTCTTCCTGATTTGGGAAAGATGCATAGTAGTCGTATAGCTCTGCTCCGTTCATTACTTCCATTTTTCCGTTTGTCATGGTGCTGACACCGAGTTTGACCGAAGCATTGATTTTCATTTTTTCGCTTTTTCCCATTTTGGTAGTTACAATGATAACACCATTGGCACCTTGTGAACCGTAAATGGCAGTTGAGGCAGCATCTTTCAATATGGTCATGTTTTCAATATCCGATGGATTTAATACACCAGGATCTTCACCTACGATTACTCCATCTATAACCCATAATGGAGAGGTGCTTCCGCTCAGAGTCGCACGTCCACGGATTTGTACCGCTCCATTAGAACCCGGTTGTCCTGAACCTGGTGCCACGTATACTCCGGATACTTTACCGTTTAGCATATTCTCAACTGTCGGGGTAGTAACATCTTTCAGTCTGTTTTCCTTCAATGTAGACATGGCACCGGTCAAACTCTCCTTTTTCTGTACACCATATCCTACTACAACTACTTCATCCAACGTTTCGGTATCTTCGTGTAACTTGATAGTTTGTTCGCTGGTGGTAGCCGCTATTTCTACTGTTTTGTAGCCGATAAAAGAAATTTGGAGTATGGCACCGGCAGGAGCATTTAGCTCGTATTTTCCGTCAATGTCAGTGATAGTTCCGTTAGTGGTTCCTTTTACAAGTACATTTACTCCGATAACAGGCTCGCCGGTTGTAGCATCAATTACTTGTCCTTTTAATTTTTGATCTTGTTGCTGAACTGCCAGATTTGTGCCGGCTGTAGAAGAAGTTGCAAGCGCAGGCAAAGAAGTGCAGAATAGGGCACTTGCCAATACAATACAACTGCTTTTTGCAAAACACGTTTTTGAACTCATAGTAGATTAGTATTGATAATGGTTTTATATTATATTCTAGTTCGGTGGCAAATGTAATATATTTTTATAAAACGCAAACATTTTGGAATAAATTTATTTTGTAACTCCCTGTTTTTTAAAAAGTAAACATAACCATTTTGGTTAAAAATATTTTATTGTTTTAGACTTGTTCAGTTAGAATAAATAAAAAGGCTATCTCATTATGAGACAGCCTTTTCCCATTTCTTTAGTTAGAATATTTAGATTAGAATCCCAGTCCAGCTACGTGGTTAAGCAGTTCATACACTCCACTGCAGATACCCAATACAATGACTCCGATAAGGCAGATAAACAGACCTGTACGGGCCAGAGCCGGTGTGCGGAAGGTGGCTACCGGTGCATCGTTTGGAGTGATGTACATGGCTTTCACAATCAGCAGGTAATAGTAGAGTGAAATAATCGTATTTACCAATGCCAAGAACACTACCAGCCAGTGACCGCTATGGAAAGCAGAGGCAAATACAAAGAATTTAGAGAAGAATCCGGCAAACGGAGGATACCGGCCAGTGAGAACAGCGCCAGTGTCATAACGAAGCTCAGGTGAGGGTTGGTCTTGTACAATCCGTTATAGGTGCTTCTGTCCACCTTTCCTCCAGTGTGCTGCTCTATGGTGCTGATGACACCGAACACAGCCAGGTTGGCTACGATATAGACTACGATGTAGTACACCAGTGAAGCCATTCCCTGTTCATTTCCTCCTAGTACAGCCAGCATGATATAACCGGCCTGTGAGATACTACTGTAAGCCATGAAGCGTTTCAGGTCTTCCTGAAGGATGGCAAAGATATTGGCAATGGTGATGGTGACCACAATGACGATGCTCAGCAAGAGACTCCAGTCGGCTACCATTTGTCCGAATACTTTTATCAGGATGCTCATCAGCGCAAAGGCGGCTGCACCTTTGGAGATGACTGACAGGTAAGCCGATACATTGGTCGGAGCTCCCTGATAGGTATCGGGTGTCCACATGTGGAAAGGTACAAGACTCAGCTTGAAGCCTAGTCCGGCAAAGAAGAACACCATCGCCATTACCTGAAGCGGGGTTCCGGTCAGGGCTGTAGTGATATCGGCAAAGTAGGTGGTACCAGTTGTACCGTATACCATGGAGATACCATAAAGCATCAGGGCAGAAGAGAACATGGAGTTCAGGATGAACTTGGCTCCTGCTTCCGCGCTGTGATGGCGGTATTTGTCGAAAGCCACCAGACAGGCCATCGGGATACTAGCCAGTTCCAAGCCTACGTAGAACAGAATGAAACTGCCTGCGCTGACCATGAAATACATACCCAGCAGCGTGCTGAGTGTCAGCATATAGAATTCTCCGGCTTTGTGACGGGTATCTTCGCGTGAGAGCCATTCCCCTGACTGCAGGAATACGAGCAGCGTGCCGGCAGTCAGTATGGTTTTTACAACAGATGCCATTGGGCTGGCATGATACATTCCTCCAAAAGGCTTCTCCGCTGGTAGGTACAATGTTTAAGACCAGTTGTACGACCATCAGTGTGCAGGCAAGAGTCTGAAGTGGCTTGTGATTAGGCATTTTCAGTATCAAGTCTGCCAACAGCATGAAGAGGATAATGGCGACCAGGCTTATTTCAGCCTGCATGGTTAATAATTCGCTCATATAATTTCTTTTAGTTTATTCAGGTTATCGGATAAGTTGGCTGATAATAGGTTCTACGCTTCCGCTGATGACATGGCTGACCCAGTAAGGAGCGAGTCCCAGTCCGGCTACAGCTATAATCAGGCAGATTACGGCAAAACGTTCGTCCCAGGTAGCGTCGGTCAGTTTCAGGTGTTCCGGGTTCTGACAGGTGCCATACAGGATTTTTCCTACTACACGCAGGATGTACACAGCCGTGATGACAATACTCATCGTAGCGATGATGGTACAAGTGCGGTGGAACAGGTCCGGATTCTGGAATGAACCTACGAATACGGTCATTTCAGCCACGAAACCGCTCAGACCAGGCAGACCTAAGTTGGCCAGACCGGCAATGACATAACCCACGGCCAGGAAAGGCATGATTTTCATCAGTCCCTCTCAGCTGGCGCATGTCACGGTGTGTGTGTCCGGCCGTAAATCATGCCGATAAGGGCAAAGAACAAGGCGGTCATCAAGCCGTGGCTCAACATCTGCAGGATGGCACCGGTAGCACTTACACGCGTCATCATCAGCAGAGCGAATAATACCAGTCCGCAGTGGCTTACAGAAGAGTAGGCGTTGATGTATTTCAAGTCGGTCTGTACTACGGCGCTGAACGCTCCGTACACCACGGAAATGGTGGTCAGTACCAGGAAGAAATCGCCCCAGATAGCGGCACCGGTCGGCATCAGGTACATGGCGATGCGGAAACATCCGTAACCTCCTAATTTCATCAACACACCGGCGTGCAGCATACTTACGGCCGTGGGGGCAGAAGCATGACCGTCGGGGCTCCATGTGTGGAAGGGGAACAAGGCACCCAGCACACCGAATCCTAGGAAGACCATCGGGAAGAAGATACGTTGCATTTCGGTCGGTATCTGGTGTTTTACGATTTCCAGGATATTCATCGTCTCGGCTCCGGCTCCGTAGTAGATGCCCAGGATACCAATCAGCAGGAAGGCAGAACCACCCATCAGCATCAAGGTTAGCTTCATGGCAGCGTATTCCTTGCGGCCGCTTCCCCACACACCAATCAGCAGGTACATCGGAATTAAAGCCACTTCATAGAACATGAACATGGTGAATAGGTCGGTTGAGATGAAGAATCCGAATACTCCGGTGCTCAGCAGGGTGAACCACAAGAAATATTCTTTAGTGAGCGGTTTCAGCTTCCAGGAAGCGAATGTACCGGTAAATACGATGATGGCACTCAGCAGCAGCATCACTACGGAGATACCGTCTACTCCTACAGAGTAACAGATGTGAAGCGGGGCATACCATACGATGCTGTCTGTGAAAAGCATTTCAGCTGTAGCTCCCGCATGGCGCTGTCCGATGTAAGACACCGTGAGGTAAGCCGCAAGTGCCAGCAATAAAGTGGAACCGGCCACCATCACTCCTCTGACTTGATTGACGTTGCGGGCAATCCATAGTCCCAACAACATCAGCAGGGGTATCAATACGAAAAGACTTAATATATTCATAAGCGTATAAGTTCTTCTTTTTTAGTTCAACAGCAAGATAATTGTCAGGACAATGATTCCTGCCAGGAAATAATGCGTGTAGGTTTGTACCTTTCCACTTTGTATGGGCTGTACGGTTTCTCCAAGCTGCGTTGGTACCCCAGGCCATGAAATTCATGAACTGGTCGATGACGTGGCGGTCAAACCATGCCAATGGAGTAGAGATGCAGCGGAAGATGATTTTCTTGGTCACGAACAACCAGATTTCGTCCATGTAGAAACGCTTGTAGGCCGCACGGTGCAGAGTGCTGAAGCGTGTAGCGAGCATGTCGGCTACAGGCTGCTGTTCGCGGGCGTACATCCAGGTAGCCAAGGCAATGGCGATTACTGCAATAGCGATACTCGTACCGGCTACTGTCCAGTCGAGGTGGATGTCGTAGGATTCACCGTTGGCTGAAACGAAGTGTCCGAAAGGAATAAAACCGGCTACGATGGTGACCAGCGCCAGGAACATCAGCGGGAAGGTCATGGTCAGCGGACTTTCATGCGGCACGTGGTGTGCATGCAGTTCCTTGTTTTCCTTTCCCCAGAAGATGCAGTAGTACAAGCGGAACATATAGAAAGCAGTCATTCCGGCAATGATGGCCATAATCCATCCCATCACGGGGCTGTACTGGAAGCAGGCGGTCAGGATTTCGTCTTTTGAGAAGAATCCGGAGAACGGAGGGATACCTGCGATGGCCAGACAGGCAATCAGGAAGGTGATGTGGGTAATCGGCATGTATTTGCGCAGACCGCCCATGGTTCCCATTTCGTTGCTGTGTACGGCGTGGATGATGCATCCGGCTCCCAAGAAGAGCAGGGCTTTGAACATGGCGTGTGTGAACAGGTGGAACATACTGGCCATGTAACCTAAACCGCCTTCGTGCGGGTTGGCAGCCGTGCATACACCTAATGCCACCATCATGAAACCAATCTGTGAGATGGTAGAGAAGGCCAGCACACGTTTGATGTCACTCTGTGCACAAGCTACGCTTGCGGCATAGAATGCGGTGAAAGCACCTACCCAGGCTACCAAGTGGAGTGTGTGCGGGCGAAGCCGATGAACAAAGGGGAACATACGGGCTACCAGATATACACCGGCTACCACCATGGTGGCGGCATGAATCAGGGCAGATACCGGTGTCGGACCTTCCATTGCATCCGGCAACCAGATATGTAGCGGGAACATCGCACTCTTTCCGGCACCACCGATGAACATCAGTCCCAATGCCCAGGGCAGCACCATTCCGGCCTGCATCAGGCGTTCGGTTCCAGGGTTGAAGGTGAAAGTCTGCATGTAGTATCCGTAGATAAGGATACCAATCAGGAAGCCTAAGTCAGCAAAACGGGTGACGATAAAGGCCTTCTTGCTGGCAGCGATTGCTTCCGGTTTGGTGTAATAGAAACCTATGAGCAGGTAGGAAGACACACCCACCAGTTCCCAAAACACATACATCTGGAAAATGTTGGTAGCTACCACCAGACCTAACATAGAGAAGGTAAACAGCGACAGAAAAGCGTAGTACCGTTGGAAACCGACTTCGCCTTTCATGTAACCGAAAGAATAGATGTGTACCATTAGCGAAACGGTGGAAATAACCACCAGCATCATGACGGAAATCGGATCGAGCAAAATACCCATGTCGATGTGAAGGGAGGAAGTGAACGGCAGCCATTCAATGTTCCACGGAGTCAGCGTAGGGTAGAGACCTTCGGCAGTACGTGGAGCAGAGAAATAATTGAATGCCGTCAGATAGCTCAGCACGGCTACCGCTCCTAACGATAGGGTACCGATTGTGCCTGCTACTCGATGAGGCATTTTCATGCCGGCCAATGCCAGAACCAGGAAGCTTAGCACCGGGAGGGCAAGTATCAGAATTGTATAATCCATAAGCAATTGAATAAAATGTGAGAAAGTTATCCTTTCAAGTCAGTAATATCATCGGTAAGCACCTGTTTCAGGTTGCGATACACATTAATAATGATGGCAATGGCTACAGCCGTTTCAGCTGCGGCAATGGCTATGCCGAACAGGCTGAAGAAATGGCCTTCCAGTTGTCCGGGGAAAAGATAACGGTTGAATACCGCGAAATTGATGTTGGTTGCATTAAGCATCAATTCTACCGAAATCAGTAAAGCCAGCAAGTTTTTGCGGGTAAAGAATCCGTAGATGCCGCAAAACAACATAACGGTACTGATGACGAGGTAGTGAACTACATGAATTTCTATTTCCATAATCTTACTGTGTTATTTTTGTTTACGTGCAATCAGTATCGCACCAATCATACAAGCTAAGAGCAATACACTGACTACCTCAAATGGTAATACAAACTGGTATTTCCCTGTACCAATCAAGGCATGTCCGATGTTTTCTACCGGAAGTTCGACTCCCTGTGGAATCAGGTTCAGGGCAAATCCATTGGTCATAACTAAGAAAAGCACGAGAGCTGCACCGATAACAATGGTCAGCAATACACTGATGAGCTTGGCGCGGTTTATTTTGTACTTCATATTCTTGTCCGACTGGGTCAGCAGGATGGAGAATACATACAGCACCACGATACCTCCGGCGTAAACCATCAGCTGTACAGCGCTCAGGAAGGTATAGCCCAGGATTCCGTAGATGGCTCCCGTACCTAAAAGAACGAACAGCAGATAAGTAGCGGCACGCAGGATTTTTCCTGTAGTGACAGCTAAAATGGAACAAGCAATGATACAGGCTCCTACGATATAAAATACGATTTCTTGAAGTGATATATTCATATCCGTTTCGTTTTATTTATTTCTTGTTCAGTGTCATGACGAGTTTTTCTTTCTGGAATACCGCATTCTCAAAGTCATTCGTAAACTGAATGGCATTGTGAGGACAGGCATTGACGCACAGCATGCAGAACATGCAAGAGCCTAAGTTGTACTCGTATTTCACCAGGAATTTTTTCTTTTTACCGTCTTCCGTCTCACGCATTTCCGTGGTCAGCCGGATGGTGCCGTTCGGGCAGCTCATCTGACAAAGTCCGCAGGCAATGCAATGGTGATTTCCTTCTTCATCCACCGGCATCACCAGCATGGCCCGGTGACGTTCCGGAATGTGAAGTGTAGTATGGCGGTTTTCAGGATACTGTTCGGTAATTTTCTTCTGGCAGAACACTTTCATGGAAGTGCGCATACCTACCAGCAGACTCTTGACTCCACCGACATATCCTTTTAAATATTCTTTAAATCCATTCATAGTCAAAAAATTTTTAATCAAAATGTCAGACCAAATACTTTGCATACGGTCATTAATAACAATACGACCAGCGAGAGCGGCATCAGGTATTTCCATTCCAGTGTCAGTACCTGATCGATACGCAAACGGGGGAAGGTCCAGCGAATCCACATGAGCAGGAAGACGATGAAGAAGGTCTTTCCAATGAACCATACAAATCCGGGGATGTAGTCCATCACCATGTTCAGTCCGTCGAGTCCGGCAATGTGCAAGGGCATCCAGCCTCCCAAGAACAGTGTAGTGGCGATACCGGCAGTAATGAACAGGTTCAAGTATTCGGCCAGATAGAAGAAGCCGAAATGCATACCCGAATATTCCGTGTGGTATCCGGCGGTCAACTCCTGTTCTGCTTCTGCCAAGTCGAACGGACCGCGGTTAGCTTCCGCGTTTCCGGCAATCAGGTAGATGACGAAAGCCATGATGGCAGGAATGTGTCCTTTGAAAATGTTCCATCCGTTGGCCTGACCTTCTACGATGGTCTGAATATCCATGGCACCACTCATTACGACCATGGTCAGTACGCTGAGGCCGATAGAAAGCTCGTAACTGATAATCATGGCTCCACTTCGTACGGCACCAATCAATGTATATTTGCTGTTACTACTCCATCCGGCCAGCAAAATACCCAATACACCGATGGAAGAAGCTGCCAGCACAAAGAAGATACCGATGTTCATGTGAAGGATTTCTCCACCTTTATTCCATGGAAGACAAGAGAATGTCAGAATGGAAGCAAGAATTACCAGGAACGGAGCCAAAGCATAAAGAAAATGGTCGGAATGCTTCAGGCTGATGATTTCCTTGGTAAGGATTTTCAATACGTCGGCAGGTACTTGCAACAAACCTCCTTTTCCTCCTACACGGTTCGGGCCGATACGGCACTGGAAAGCCGCACAGACTTTACGTTCCATGTAGATAAGAATGATGGCCAGTACCGCGTACATGACGAGGATAAATACTCCCACAACGAGTCCTTCCAATGTAAGTGCCAGCCATTCAGGCATTACACTGCAAAGGAATGCATGAATCTGCATGAGCAGCGGGCTGAGATTATAATAATCTAAAAACATAATTCTTTTATTTTTTCAGTTTTCTGTAATGATTGTTCCTCTGTTTGTGTGGAGATTAACGGTCAATGTCAGGGATGACAAAGTCGAGTGTACCTCAATGGCAATTAAGTCGGCAATTTTAGCTCCACGGCAAACGGTATCCATGGCGTGAACCAACGGAAGTCCGGTGGAACGATAGTGCAGACGGTAAGGAACTTTATCACCATGGCTCTCCAATATCACATCAAACTCACCACGACTGGTTTCTACTGATGAAGTGAATACACCCTCCGGCAACTTGATGATGGGTTTGGTCTTGGCACGGAATTCTCCTTCCGGAATATTGTCAAGCAGTTGCTCGATGATATGGCAAGACTCCATGATTTCGTCCATACGTACCATGTAACGGGCAAAGGAATCACCTTCCGTGTACACAATCTCCTTAAAGTCCACCTTGTCGTAGAGTGCGTACGGATGATGCTTGCGCACGTCGTTGGCCCATCCGGAAGCACGTCCGGTACCTCCTGTACATCCCAGTGAGATGGCATCTTCCTTTGACAAAACTCCTACACCTTTCAGACGGGTATCGGCAATGACGTTTGAAGTAAAGATGTCATGATAGTCCTGAATTACACTGCGCAGGTGTTTGATAAAGTCTTTCACCTTCTGCTGGAAGGTAGGATGGATGTCAGCCTGTACACCTCCAATCATGTTGTAGTTCTGAATCAGACGGCCTCCGGTAGTTTCTTCAAAAATATCCAGAATCATCTCACGTTCACGGAAACCATAGAAGAAAGGAGTCAGTCCACCCATATCCATGACCAGACAGGAGTAGAACAGTAAGTGTGAGTCGATACGCTGCAACTCGTCCATGATGGTACGGATGTATTGAGCACGTTCCGGTACTTCTATTCCGGCAGCTTTTTCAATACACATACACAACGCATGGCGATTCTGGTGAGCACTCAGGTAGTCCAGACGGTCGGTCAAAGCTAATGTCTGCGGGTAGGTGAGGCTTTCGTTCATTTTTTCGATGCCTCGGTGGATATATCCCAGTATCGGGTCAATCTTACGAATGTTTTCTCCTTCAAGAGAGGTACGCATACGCAATACACCGTGTGTAGAAGGGTGCTGCGGCCCGATATTTACTACAAAATCATCTTCTCCAAACACCACGTTCTTACGGCCCTCAAGTGTGCCGTCGGGGCGGAGAAAGTATTCATCTGTCATATCGGCATTTTCCTCGTTGTCCATCCGAAGTGGGTTGGAGTTCATGTCATAATCCTTTCGCATAGGATAGCCAATCCAGTCCTCACGCAAGAAGATACGGCGCATATCCGGATGATTCAAGAAGCAGATACCGAAGAAGTCGTACACTTCACGTTCTTTAATCAGAGCGGTTTTCCACAAATCGCTTACTGTGGGAAGTAATGCCTTTTCACGGTCTGTTGTTACCGCTTTGAGTGTGATTCTTGCACCTGTGCGGGTAGATTCCAGTAAGTAAAAGCGCACCTAAGCCTTCTTCACCCCAGTCCATTCCTACGATGTCACGCAAGAAATCCATCGGGTTTTCTTTGTCATTCAGTAGTGTCTCAGCTATCTGGTGTAACTTTTCTGCCGGAACTTTTACGACAGTCTCTCCTGTCTGGCTGATTTCGGCTTCAGGAATAATGCTTGTTATTTTTTCAATTTCCATTTGCATTTTTTCTTTTTACGTAGGGTTTATTCCTCTTTTTCTTTACGGTTTACTTCTCCTAAGAAGCGCTCCACTTTGATTTTACGTTGGAGTTTCATCATGCCATAGAAGAATGCTTCCGGTCGGGGAGGACATCCCGGAATGTACACGTCTACCGGAATAATCTTGTCGATACCGTTTACTACGTGGTAAGATTTGATGAAAGGACCTCCGGAGATGGTACATCCACCTACTGCTACTACGTATTTAGGTTCGGCCATCTGGTCATACAGACGTTTTAATACCGGAGCCATTTTGTGTGTGATGGTTCCCAACACCATGATCATATCGGCCTGACGAGGAGAGTTTCGGGTTACCTCAAACCCGAAGCGGGCCATGTCATAACGGGCTGCGCCTAATGCCATAAATTCGATGGCACAACAGCTGGTTCCGAAAGTCAGACTCCAGAGCGAATTGCTTCGTCCCCAGTTTATCAGTTCGTCCACTGTTCCCAGTACGATTCCGGCACCGTCCATGTTCAGACGACGTACCATGTCTTCCAGATAATCATTGTTCTTGAAGTCCTCATACTCCATAGAACGAATAGAGGTAGCTTTTTTTACTTCCATTCAAGAGCTCCTTTCCGCCAGGCGTATGCCAGGCCCAAAATTAAAACTACCAGGAAGAAACCTACACTGACCAGTGCATATACTCCTACCTGGTCTGCCACTACAGCCCAAGGAAAGAGAAATACCGTTTCAATGTCGAACATCAGGAACAAGATAGCAAACAGGTAGTAACCTGCCTTGAATTGCACCCATGATTGTCCACGCGTAGGAATACCACATTCGTACGGTTCTCCTTTCTGCGGATTGAATGACCGTGGAGCAAGTAATTTTGCGATGGTCATTGCTGCCACAACAAGGACGATAGCAGTCAGAATAACGACAATAATAAATGTAAAAAACATATATCTAAGAATTTTTGATGATACATATAGATGGCAAATTGCTTCCGTTACACCGCAAGCCTCTGTCTACAATGTATCGGAACAATCTATTTTAAATTGCTCTTAGATAGTATTAAATAAGGATTTTTTTGAGGGTGTATAGATAATAGAATTTATCTAATTGTGTATAAGGATGTGTGGAGTATACAGAACAGACCAGCCCTAAATGTGTAGGTGGTCTGGAAATAAAATCTTGTCCAAACGAAAATACCGGTAAGAAAAACTTACCGTCCAGGTTCTTCTGGGTTTGTATGAATAAAATTTTCTGCGGAATATCTGCTTGCCTGTTGGCTATCAGAAAGTCAAGCGTTTTCGAAGGAATATTGTCCGGATGCTGGTAGATGAAATCAGCCGATTGGTTTTCCTCTGTTGTATTGTTCTCATTGAGCACGGTGGAATAAAGCGCAAAGAAGTTTGCTCCTACGAGTACGCTCATAAGAGTAATTAGGGATATACAAGCAAAAATCTTCCACTTATTCATGCTAATACCTTCAAAAAACGCTGCAAAGGTAGCCATTTATTTTGATTCACGAATCTGTATTTTCATTAATTTTTCTTGTCAGACTGTTTGCTCTGTTTTTAGAAAGGATAACCAATGGCAAAATGGATACCCATTCCGTCCTTGAATTTAGGGATATTATAGTATCCACTCTTTTCGGTGTCGTATGGCACATGAAGGGCAAAGCCGAAGTCCAGTCTCAGAATCAGGAAGGAAAGATCATAACGAATTCCGACTCCAGTTCCTAATGCTATGCTGTCAAAGAAATGTCGGAGACTGAATTCTGCACCAGGACGTTAGCTTCATCTTTGCGCATTAGCCATACGTTTCCTGCATCTAAAAAGGTAGCTCCGTTTAAGTTTCCGCCCAAAAAATTGGATAAGATGCGGAAACGATATTCCAGGTTGGCTTCCAGTTTAATGTCTCCAGTTTCATCTACGTAGGAATAACCGGAGTTGTTGGCCGGATGGAATCTTCCCGGACCGATGGAGCGTACGGTAAAGGCACGAATACTGTTGGCACCTCCCACATAGAACTGTTCGCTATAAGGTGCAATTGTCTTGTTACCGTATGCCCATATCACGCCTCCCATCAGTCGGGTAGCTAACTGCTGCTTTTCACTGATGTGGTAGGTATATCTTACTTCTGAAGAATATTTCAGGAATTGTGCAAATGGATTTCCCAACAGTTCCTTCTCCTTTTTGCTGAATTTCTGTCCAAAAGCCGCATAAATGACGGATGTCACATTTCCGGCTGAGGTGAGCGAATTTTCCCACCACACACGATTCTTTTTCTTCCGGTAGCTATTGTCGTGTAACCGTGTAGGTCAGTGATGGAATGAATTGGTCGTCCAAGCTATGGAAGAGCACCGGGTTAGCGTTGGCTATGGAGTCAAAGCGTGCAGTACGGTGTTGCAAGGTGTTGAACGCCAGGTGAATTGGAGTTACGGTATGCTTGATGCTACGCTTCGGCTGAAAACTATAAGATACAGTACCTCCAAATGACAACATCTTGAAGTAACGGGCACGGTTTACCTGTTCTGCGTAAATCTTAAAGTTGGTTTCAGATGGGAAACGGAAGGGGTCTACCCGGTTTTTAATCCAGGGTAAGACTAATCGTGGAAAATTCAGAGAGAGGGCAGCCCCCAGGCTCGTAAGAATTCATCACAGAACTTTCTCCGTCTACAGTGGAACTGGTCTGCCATTCGTAAGAACCTTTCAACTCTAAGTTCAATGAAGCACCCATTCTTTTGAAATTCTTTTTCGAAAGATTGAATTTGGCTCCCGGCCCTGTTTGCTTGGTACTCTTGGTGGTGACATTAAGTTCCAGTTCGCTGTCGTAAGGTAGGTCGAACATGGCATTGACCGTAATGTCCAGGGTATCTCTTCCCGGACGAGGAGTATAATTGAAATCATTGTATTTGAATACGCCTAATCTGGACAATGCTTGTTGGGTATAGTTCTGACGTTGCTGAGAATACATTTCTCCGCTTTTATAAAGAAAGCGTCGGCGGAGTACCCCATATCGTATACCCGGCTTTTTCCCTGCATAATTGATGGTGAAGTTATGAAAATTCAATGAATCATTGGGTTGTTCTCCATTATGTCCTACCAGATTGATGCTTGTCTTTCCAATGTAGTAAGTACGTAATCCCTCTTCCGGAATATTATGTTTCTGTACAACTCTTAAGTTGACATAACCGGGACGAATCAATGTGTCGGCCATGAAAGTAATGAAGTCAGGGCGATAGAAATAATATCCATTGTTACGGAATAGTTCTACCAGGCGATTCCTTTCTTCGTCCAGTTTATTGACAGTGAACGCATCTTCTTTTTATTAGCAGGCGTTTACTATATGTCGCCTGAATCAGACTGTCTTCTTTGGGTGAAAATCCTACATAGGTAACGGAGTCTAACTTGTAACGTTGTCCGGTGTATATGGTATAATTTAATTTGGCTTTCTTCGGATTCTTGGCAGTATCTACCTGTACTGTCACATTACCCTGAAAAACCATTCTCACGTAAAACATTGCTTGCTACCTTTGTACGGGTATCAGGATTGACGGTAGATACATAAATCGGGTCGGCGGCCAGTTTCTTGAAAATCCATTTGCCAATGCCTTTTTCGTATCGTTCAAATCGGTTATACACCCATAATCCCAAAGGGAGGGGAATACGATACTTAGGGCTGCCGAAAAATGAATTGTTCGGTGCCACGTTCAATGCGCCTTGTACTTCTTCCAGAGTTGCTTCTCCATTATCGGCTTCATTGTATCCCACAATTTTAGGAGTCGGTGTACCGATATAAAGCAACTCGTCTTCCGGAAGATGCTTGGTTGTGGAACATCCGGTTATGATAAACAACAGAAGTCCTGTCAGTAACAGTTTATTTATTCTTCTCTTCCTCATTTTCATCTTCTTCTTTTTTTTTTCGACTTCAGGCTGTGGTCTTTTCTTCTTTCTGAAAATAAACAGTTCGCCTACTTTACTTACTTTCTTACGTAATACGATACCGGCTCCGGTTTCTATGACTTCTCCATCAAGCACACTTTCGTAATTCTTATCATGGAAAAGTTTTACATAAGCGGGTACCACTGTTGTCCAAACGATATTCCAATGAGATATTATCGATAAAAGACTCGTCCTGCTGCACATTATTACCTGTGGATACTTTTCCACCAATCACTACTCGAATACGGTTGTTCCAGAATCTCTTGGCAAATTGGAAGTTATAATCCGTAGATGTCTGTCCAGTTTCTTCTCCGTTATTGGTTTCTATACCGAAATTCACATCAATAGTCTTGAGGGCACTTCCAGCCACTTTAGAAATCTGGTCTTGCAGGAAAGAGTTCATGACACTGCTTCCACCACCTCCCAGTGTACTACCTTCTGTCAGGTACATACCTGTTACCAGCATGGTTACAGCTACCTTATTCTTTTCTTCAGCCGACATGGATGCCAATTCGTTTTGCATGGTACCGTCATCCGGTGCATCAATGATAAAGGTAAATCCTAAATTCTCCAGTGTATTGGTAATGTTTACACCCACATCGAAGTTGACCATGCGTGAAGCTTGTCCTTCTTGTGCCACGGAAGAACGTACTCTTTCCGTGGCTTTTATACTCATGAGGGGATTCATTGCATTTCCACTCCATTGTATGTAACTTCCGCTTTGAATATGGAATGTCTTTAACTGGATAATTGGAAGCTGGTATTTCATTTCCCCACTTAGAAGAGAATATCTTCCGTTTAGAATAATATTTCCTTCCGGAGTATATTGGAAAGACAAGTCGCCACCTCCTTCAAAATACATGTAATTGCTTCCTTTTTCATCCATATTGACACGGCACTGCACTCCCTCGTCTATGTGTAAGGTCATTAGCATATCGATTCCTCCTAATGAAAGTGCAGGAAGGGCTCTTCTTTGTATAGAAGTCGTATCGCTGAAGTTGGTAAAGGTTACAGTTTCCCCCAAACGGTCTTCTACAGTGAGTGGAGAATCCTGTAGGATATAGGTAAAGTTGCTTGTACCTAGGATATTCATATTGCCACGTATGTTCATATTATCTGGCGTACCTTTGAGAGTGGAGTGGAAATCCACGTACAACTTTCCATATACAAGCGATTGTTTGGTCTGTTTGGCATTCAGCAACTCAAAATTGTTGGCGTCCATTTTCAGATTCATCTTCATCTGGCTGAAATCTGCCATATCCACATCTCCGTCAATGGTGAACGGAGTTTTTCCTTTTGTGAATATCTTGAAGCGGTTGAATGTGAGCCTTTTTACTATCTTTGATTTCCACAGGCTTGTCATCAAATCGAAGATTCAGAGAAGTCTTGCGGAACATAGATATTCACACTGTCCAGATTGATTTTTCCGTTCATAAGAGGTTGTGACGCATTACCGGTCATGTGCATGGTGCCATCAATATCTCCACTTAACATGGCCATTTTTCCCGGAATGAAAGAATTGGCTATTTCCAGTGGAAAATGATGTAATGCCATACGTGCATCAATTCTGTCTTCTGTTTGTTCTTTCTTTTCTGCAGGGAAGTATGATCCTTCTATGCTGATAATTTCGTTGTCATTCTGCATGATGAGGCCGTTGATATGTTGCTCTCCGCTTTGTTTAGGAAGATAAACTGCACTCAAAGCCCAATTCCCTAATGCTATTCCATTATAGCTAAGCTTATTGATGTTATTTTCAAGTGAAATTTGATCCATGCCTTCCTCTGTCTGTACATAATGTGCTTCAGAGTTGATGATGCCTTCTATATCAGGCATATATGGAATGACTCGTTTGAATTCTCCAATATTTATTTGGTTTAGAGACAAAGTCAGATCTTGTCGTGCCGTAGAGTCAGGGGTAGAATAAAAGCTGAGTCCTGTCCGCAAATCATCATAGATGGATAAATTAGCCATAATACGGCCGTCATCTCTCAGGTAGATGTAATTATCTGGATTAACCGTAAATTTGCGGTAAACCAGAATCGGATCAAATGGGGTAATGTGGAGACTGATTCCACCTTCTTGCAGACCAGCCACCATACCTATATTTACACCACATTCCTTTTTACCGTTCAGGTATTCAATGGTTGCATTTGCTTTGTCAGCTCCAATATCTCCATTCAGCATAATATCGAATGCCTCCTGAAACGGCTTATCATTGGCAATCACTCCGCTACTGAATAAAATTTTCTCCGGCTGCTGAGTTGCATTAAAATAAATTGTATCAAAAGCCAGACTATCAGTCCTTAATCCATAAAGATTCATAGATGCATTCAATCCTTCTGCAGGGGAGGTGCGTATATTCACATTCATGCGGTCGAAATTTATCTTTTTGATGGCCAGTGTATTGGAAATAGGGTTGTCCTTCCCTGCAAAGATTCTGAACTGGGTTTCTGGCCACAGCTCACGAAGGGCTACCTGATCAATTGATTTTTGCTTCCATTGTGTACTCAGTGCATCCGTCAGTTTGGTTATCTGATTGCCTAACTCATCAATACCTCCTCGGCTTCTGAATAAAAAAGTAAGGTCGCCCGCATTCGCATAACTTCTGATAGAATCGCGTGCAGTGCTGAAGCCGAAATGTATGTCTTTCGTCTTAAATGTCTTTTTTTCAGTGATTAAATTTATGTCTTTTACTGATAAGCGGACCCCGTGGCTCTTTTTCATGTCCGTTTTCAACTGAATATCTATATTTTCAGTACTCTTTAACGGAGAGTTGAGCAATCCCATTCCGTATAAATCCAGGTTCTTCACTTGAATCAACATATCTGCAGCAATTGCAGAAGGGTGTAAAGATGCATCTAACTGGGATGAAATGTTCATCAGGTTGTCATTTACATCCAGATTAAGATTCGCTTTAGATTCTTTCAGGGTTGCATTAAGTTGTACGCCAGAGAAGATACGGGTTCCCCATTGAAGGTGATTGAGTCCGGCATTGGCTGTTAATGTAGTTCGTTTGGAGAAAATGTCTGTTCCTGCTCCTTCAAGTTGCATACCAGCAGAGAGATAAAACAACGAATCAGCTGGCAGGAAATCATGCAGGTTTAGCTCACTGATTTGTAAATCTGCCTTATAAAAGCTTCTTTAAGGAGGTTGTATTCCGCATTTAGCTGTACTTTTCCTTCCTTCTGGCTTAATGTTGTTTCGGTAAACAAGTCGTTACCTTTCATACCGGCTTTTCCATGTATATTCATTCCTGACGGAATAACTACTCCGCCGGTCAGACTACTCAGGAAATCCATTTTGTAGAAATCTGAATTCAGGTTGATGACTCCCTCTCTGGAAAGACTGTCGAGCACATTCTTTACCGTTCCATCCATTTCCATCCGGAAACAGTCGGGAATCTTAACCTGACAAGTGGTTAGTTTCAGGTCACTCAGACTACCATCTACCCCAATACGTATTTGTAATGGAGCCGCAGGGAAGGATTGAATAAATTCTTGTGGCATGTCTGGAATCAGTTTGAACAAATCGCTTTTTACCGATTTCGGCCATGAACTGCCCGTTCAATACGCCGTCCTGATTCTGGTCTGTGGCCGACCAGTCTATCGTAGCTTTGAGAGCCAAAAATGAATTTGCAGTTTTGATTTGTAAAGAAGGCACACGTATGGCTTTCTCGTCTGCTTGTAATTGTCCCTCAGTCGATTTGATTTCCAGTCCCGAACGCTCTTTCAGTTCGAACTGGTGCAGTAATGCCCGGATGTTATTCCCCTGATAGTATAGAGAATCCATCTGTAAATTGATGTCGGTCACTGCAATATGTGACGGATCCAATCCCTTCTCTATAGGAGGTGTATTCCCTGAGTTATAGTATAATCCACTCTGTAAAAAGCTTAAATTCTTTAGCGGAATAAGCCGCTTTATGCAAGTCAACCAATCCGTCTCTTAAAGAAGCATTTCCGACTTTAAGCCCTAAATTCATGGAATCAAGCGGCATATCCATCTGAAAGTCCACATTGGCCAAATCAATCTTTTCTAATTTAAACTTCCAGAATGTAGGTGTACTTTGAGTGGTATCTTGTGCGGTTGTATCTGCCAGACATAGTTTCAGGTTGGCATCTTTCAGTGTGAGCTCGTTGAGTACAGCTGTTTCCGGCGTCAAGTCAACTCCATGCGATTTCAAGAAAAGTTCACCCAGGTTTCCCTGCAAGGACATTCCCTCAATCAGGTCGACCGTATTGACCGAAGCATTTTTCAGTTCCACTCCGTCAATCTCTATCTGCTTCTTTACCAGAGGAAGCAATTGAATTTTTACGGTTAGTTTTTCCACATTCAGGAGCGTATCCTGAGGGTTGGTAACCGTGGTTTCATGGACGACTAAATTTAGTGGAAAAGAAAGCGAAATTCGTTGTATATGAATGTTCATCCCCGTAGTTTGCGAAGCGTATGATGTCGCCTTATCCACAATAAAATTCTGGATAGCAGGTATATAAATTAATATACACAATACTATAAAAAGGATAAATGGGCTTGCTAGTACAATTCCACCCCATTTTATATATTTTTTCATATACAATTGAATCATTAGTTATGCGAATATATAAAAAAGAACCCAAAGGTGATACATTTTGTTTATGACAATGAGTTGAAATCACATTATTTGTTTACCTTTGCGTAGTTATTTATTTTAATACAATTCTATGAAACCAACTTTATTTGTACTGGCTGCCGGTATGGGGAGTCGTTACGGTGGCTTAAAACAGGCGATGGACTGGGTCCTAACGGTGAAACAATCATGGATTATTCAATTTTCGATGCTATCCGTGGTGGTTTCGGGAAATTGGTTTTCGTAATCCGTCGTGATTTTGAAAAAGATTTCCGTGAAAAGATTGTAAGCAAATATGAAAATCATATTCCTGTAGAAGTTGTGTTCCAGGATTTGAACGACCTGCCTGCTGGCTTTACTTGTCCGGAAGGCCGTGTTAAACCTTGGGGAACAAACCATGCAGTGTTGATGGGCAAGAATGTAATTAAAGAACCATTTGCTGTAATCAACGCTGACGACTTCTATGGACGTGACAGTTTTGCCGTATTGGGCAAATACTTGTCAGAATTGCCAGAAGGTGCAAAGAACGACTACAGCATGGTAGGTTTCCGTGTAGGAAACACTTTGTCAGAAAGTGGAACTGTTGCTCGTGGTGTATGTGCAACTGATGAAAATGCTCATCTGACAACAGTCGTTGAACGTACAGAAATTATGCGTGTAGACGGTGTGGTTTCTTACAAGGATGAAGAAGGTAAATGGGTTGGTATCGAAGATAATACTCCGGTTTCAATGAACATGTGGGGATTCACTCCTGATTATTTTGAGCATTCTGAAAAATATTTTGTAGAATTCCTGAAAGAAAATATCAGCAACTTGAAATGTGAATACTTCATTCCGTTGATGGTGAACAAACTGATCAATGAAGGAACTGCTACTGTAAAAGTACTGGATACTACTTCTAAGTGGTTTGGTGTGACATACGCAGCTGACCGTCAGAGTGTAGTTGACAAGATTCAGGCTTTGGTAGATGCTGGTGAGTATCCTGCTAAATTGTTCTGATTAGAAAACAGATTATAATATTTAATAAGTAAGACCGGGATTGCAGAAATGTGATTCCGTTTTTTGTACGATAAGTGTGATCTTATCTTTAAATTATTATGAATAGGTTTTCTATGCTTTATTATTGAGAATATTACTTCTTAAAAAAAGCAATAAAACAACTTACCCAAGAATACGCTTTTTATACGTAAACTTGGGTAAGAATTAATTTAATCTAATTATTTAGATTTATTTTATTAGATACTAGGTTGAGGAGCTGCTGGGTTATTATCGCTTTCTTTGATGCCGTTGTTTGTTTCCATTTCGCACTGTGGAATTCGATAAATCATGATTTGTGATTCTGGCTCCAAATTAAACTGAACTTTAGCTTCGTAGTTTGTATCTTTACGAATAATAGGTTTCTTTAATCGTAATATATCAAAGAGAGCAAAGCCTTCTCCCCAAAGTTCCATACGGCGCTGCAACCATATCTCATCTTGCATCTCTTGTGCAGAAGACGCAGTACAAGTGTAATCTGGGTTACGATATGTCTTAACAAAATTCTCTAATGTTTGTTTTGCATTAGGATTATTAGACATCGCTTCGCCTTCTGCTTTTATGAGATACATCTCTTCTACACGCATTAATGGCCAGTCTTGTGAGTTGGTAGTATTACCCATGATGTCTTGGTAAGCTCCAAATTTTACATTTGCGTATGGAGTTAAACCAAAGTAATCAATAACAGGAATACCATCAACCGTAGTATTATCTACTAATTTAGAAGTTCCTTCTGGAGATATAAACCATTGTTTACGGATATCTGAGTCGGGAATAAGATCATACAAAGCAGAACTTACATACCGGAAAGAACCTGTTAATGTCGTATAGCCATTACCTGTCAGCGAACATAGATGAGAGGGCCAGTTGATAATACCGGTTTGTACAACATCGTTATCTGGAGTGATTAAAACTCCCCCATAGCCATGAGTCTGCAGTTGCTGAGTTAAACGTTGGTTTAGAAACATCTGCTAATGATTGAGGTGTACCTCCTGCAATTGCTTTTTCAGCGTCTTTAGCAGCCTCTGCCCAATTATGCATTAATAAATTAGCACGTGCTCGTAAACCGTATGCAACTGCTTCATCTATTTTATCTTTATTTGTGCCGTTATCATAGCCTTCTAATAAATCTATGGCTTGATTAAGGTCCTTTATAATCTGTTCATATACCTTTTCTACTGTTGCACGTGGATTATTTTGCTTTTCTTCCAATGTCATATTTTCTGTAACAATTGGAACACAAAGCTCATTCTCATGACCTGCATATGTAAATTGATATGCTTGTGCCAGATTAAGGAAATCATATGCTCTAGCTGCAAATGCTTGGCCTCTGTAAATTAACATTTCCGGGTCTTCAGTGCCTTCTGTTAAAACAAGAACCTTATTGGCAGCATCTAGGTGATTGTAAAAAGTTTTCCAAATCAATTCATCTAAAGAACTGGTGTAAATACGGTCTGCATATGTTTGGCTATTATTGAACCAGTTATATCCAGAAGTCGTACAAGGCATGTCTTGTCCACCTTGCTCTAGAGTTTGATAAACCGCTGCGACCCCATAATCATTATGGTCTGGTTCTTCTGCTGTAGAAACTGTGGCAAATGCATTCAGTTTTGCAGACATACCATTAACAGCAGCAACTGTCATGTTGGGTCTTTGAGCAATAATGTTTTCATTTTGTTCACCTCCTATATATTGTCCTTCCATTTCTTTATCTAATTCACAAGAAGCCAATAGTAGTGTGACACCAACAAACATCAAATATTTATTTGTTATTTTCATATACACTAATTTTATTGGTTAGAAATTTAATGAGATACCTCCAGAGATTGTACGTATTGGCGAATAAACGTTGTCAGAAGCTACATATCCCTGACGAGGGTCTAAACCTTTACGAGCAGTTAAAAGGGCTACGTTGTCAGCAACAAAGTATAAACGAACACCTTCAACTTGTAATTTCCGTGTCCAATTTTTAGGTAAAGTATAGCCAAACGTAATATTTTGCAAACTTAAATAATTGGAACTTGTTAACCAGCGGTCAGATGAATAAGAAACATATATGTCGTTTACATTCATACGTGGAACATTGGTATTCTTATTTTCTGGAGTCCATGCATTTAACATGTCTACGTGCCATGCTGAACCTTGTGCAGCAGTACTCATTAAACTCTGATAGGTATAATCTAATATACGTCCTCCTAACTGATAAGCAAATGCGATAGAGAAATCAAAACCTTTAAATGTGAGACTTGTACCAAATCCACCATATACTTTTGGAAGAATATCTCCTGTCATGAAACGGTGTGATGATGCTTCAGAATAAGAGGTTGTAGTTGTTTCTCCTTTTTCATTAGGTTCAGTTAATGCCCATAAAGCTTTCTCCTGTTTCAGGATCTACACCAGCATATTTAGGTAAATATAATTGGTACATAGATTCACCTTCCCGATAGATACGGCTACCATCAATTAATTGTCCATTCAATTCTGGTGCTAGTTCTAATACTTTGTTCTTGAAATGAGTTAAGTTGAAGTTGATATCCCAAGTTAGATCTTTAGTATCAAAGATATTAGAATTCAAATCCAATTCGACTCCGCGGTTTATCATTGATCCCACATTTTCAGGGAAACGAGAATATCCCATAGATGATGCTACTGGTTTAAAGTAAAGCATGTCTGTGGTCTTACGAGAGAAGTATTCTATTGATCCACTTAATTTTCCTTTCCAAAAAGCAAAGTCAAAACCTGTGTTGAAACTGTGTGAAGTTTCCCAAGTAATGTCTTGATTTCCTTTATAATATAATGTCGTAGCAAAATCACTATTATTATTAGTTAATGTGTATTGTCCATATAAGGCTGGTAATTTCGGTCACCATTCATATACAACAGGTTATCGTTTCCTTGTAGACCATAACTAATTTTAAATTTCAACATGTCAATCCAGTTCTGGTTTTCTAAGAATGATTCTTTATTCATTAGCCAGCCAGCTCCAACAGACCAGAAATTACCCCAGCGATTATCTGGATGGAAAGCAGATGATCCATCACGACGATAGGATGCAGAACCAAAATATTTGCCATCATAATCATATTGTACTCGGAATAACCATCCTTCTGTTGCATATGATTGACTATAGCTGGCATTGCTTTGATTCATGATACCATTGTTCAGGCTCCGGAAGATTTGGGTTATAAATCTTCTCGCGAGATCCGTATAAATATTGGTATTTGTAGTTATAATTTTCATGACCAGCCAATACATCTAAATTATGTATATGGTTAAAGGTCTTGTTATAAGTTAATAAATATTGTTGATTAGTACTGAAGGTACGTTGTGTTGATACAGAGACAATACCACCAACTCCACTTGTTTCTGAGTATTGTCCATAGAATGGATTTACTAAATCTGTAGAACGTACATTGTTTGCATCAATACCAATATTAATTTTTGCTTTGATACCACCCCAAATATCAATATCTGCAGACCATTTTCCACTAACAACATCTCCTGAATATTTCATCAGGTCTAGCATATAACTAGCCAATGGGTTTGCATTAGGAATTACATTTTTACGTTGGAAGTTGGTATCTGAACCGTAATCATAGCGTTGGAATCCACGATTGTCAATCATAATATTGCCTTCAGCATCGCGAATGTACATCGGATAGATAGCTCCCATAATATTGGCTGCATAGAATGCATTTGCATTAGATGTTCCAGATTCAGTATCTTGTTCACGGCTATCATAATGGGTAAATGAAATATTACCACTCATCTTCAGCCATGGTTTAACTTGGTAGTCGCTTTCAAACGTGCTGAATAACGTTGAAATCCAGAATTTGGTACAATTCCTTGATCATCCAAGTATCCGGCTGACATATAATAATTCATTTTGTCATTTGCTCCACTTACACTTAGATTGTATTCTTGGCGTAAATTATTTTCAAATAACTCATCACTCCAGTTATCTGGTTTGTAATAATATGTTCCGTCTGAATAGCCTAAAGTAGCATTAGGATTCAATTTTCCATCCATTCCAATCAGTTGTTCTCCATTAGGAACTGTGAAAACCTGATATCCTAAGTAAGAAGATGATAACATTGTTTTATTTGCATAGGCATTGGCAGAAGCTAAATCACCGGCTGCTGCATATCCTTTTAAATCGGCATTATATATAGCAGAGTAGGCCATTTCATAGAATTTGCCTGGGTCTGAGACTGTTTCATATGAAGGAATACCCCGTTTGTTAACTCCCCATTTGGCATCAAAAGTAACACGTGCATCTCCTGTTTTACCACGTTTTGTTGTAATTAGTATGACACCATTTGCACCACGTGCACCATACAATGCATTTGAAGCTTCGCGTCTTTCAGCACGGTCATAGATTCTATATCCGATGTGCTAATAGCAGATATTTCGCCATCGTATGGAACTCCATCCACTACATATAAAGGTGTATTACTAGCAGATATAGAACCAATACCACGGATGCGTACTGTAGCATCTTTTCCCGGCTGTCCTGTACTACTTGTCGTTTGTACTCCAGCAACTTGACCAGCTAAAGCATTTGTAACGTTGGAAGTCTGTCGTGATGTGATTTTCTCATTCTTAATAGTTGCCGCAGAACCTGTAAAAGCAGATTTTTTAGCTGTTCCGTATGCTACTACCATTACTTCTTCAAGTTGTTCAGAATCAGATGTTAATACAACCTTTACATTCGGCTTAATCTTCACTTCCTGCGACTGCATTCCGATGAAAGAAATGACCAAAGTTCCGGCGGAACTGTAAAGTATTATAAATTATTGATTTATAAATAAATAGCAATTATTCAATTAAATAAGATTTGTAAATTAAGATAGCTTGTAAACTGATATTCTATACGGATTTTCTACCAAGATTATACTCTGAATAAGTCATTTTTATATAATTAGATGAATATATTAGCTCAAAACGAATTTATTGAGTCATACAAGACAAATAAAATTCCATACATTATTCAGTAAACGCGTTTTCATTTGTCAATAAAATATGTTTTCCTACCTTATATTGTTTTAAGAGTATGAAATTTCTTATTTTACAACTATATATATTGAGCCACTTATTATTAAGTAGTTTAAAGAAAATGTCTTATAATAAAATAGAGAGCATACTAAGAAAAAAACTTACCCAAGAATACGCTACGCAACTTGGGTAAGTTTCCTATAATAATTCTCGGAGTTTATAAATAAGAAGACAATGCTTTTTGCTTCTATATATTATAAATTCAAGAAAAACTTCTCAATCTATTAATATGAGGGATTCTGTTTAATCTGAGGATTAGCATCAATTTCCGCCTGAGGGATAGGCATAATAGTTCTATAATCATTCCAATTAACGGTTATTAAATCTTCTCCATTCAAGAAATGAGTACCTCCTTTTCTCTCAACAGTATCTCCTACACGTAAAATATCATATAGTCTATGACCTTCCATCACAAGTTCTTTTCTACGTTCTTTCTTAACTAAATCAAGAGTTGCTGTGATTTTTGTGTTGTTTGGGTTCGCACGATGTCGTATTTGATATAGGTATTCATCGGCTAGTTTTTGGTCGGGAGTATTTTTTCTTAATGCAGCTTCTGCTCCAATCAAATAAATGTCAGACAAGCGGATAACCCGGATGTTGTTGACAATTACGTTACCATCAAGCCCCGGGTATTTATTTATAACCCGTTTTTACCTTCTTTATCATTAATTAGTAGTCCCAATCGTACGTCTGAAGGATCTTCATTTAATAAGTTTAAAAAATCTGTAGTAGCTACCATTGCTCCATATGAACTTGGTGCAACAACGGCTCCAATAAGTTCTCTAGATCCACTATACATTGTAGAGGATAAGTCTAAATCAAAGATTGACTCGCTATTTTCACGTTTTTCCCCACATTTCAATATATTCAGAATTAGGAACCAAAGTGTATCCACTATGTTCAACGACATCTTTGGCATAATTATAAGCCTCATCATAATTTCCTTTGTATAGATTAACACGGGCCATTAGGGCTTTTACTCCCCAACGATTGATATGACCGTATGTCTTATTTTCACTTATCAGATTTAAAGCATTTGTTAAATCTGTTAGAACCGCTTCATATCCTTGCGCAACGGTAAGGCGTTCTGGTAAAGCTGTAGCATCAAGTACTGATGTAACAACAGGAACTCCTAAAGATGCTCCATTATCTTTTTGATAAGGTGTTCCATAGGTAATCAGAAGGTTGAAATGTGCTAAGGCTCTTATAGCTAATGCTTCGCCTTGTGATTTTTTGTGACATCAGTCATTGGGATATTACCTTCTTCAATGGCTTCTAAAAGAACATTTGCACGGTTTATCAATACATAGGGAACATACCAAAGTGATTCTTTGGCATTATTTTGCCTATCGGTAAAACGATAGAAATTCTCGGTGCGATCTCCAACCATGCGGGTTTGTATATCATCACCTCCAACCTCTGGGCGAGTGATAAAATCAGTTCCATAATAATTATAAGATACGTTACTTGTGGGATCTGTTACACTGATAAGTCCTTGATAAAGGCCATTTACTGCAGTTTTTGTATCTTCCTCAGTCGTAATTGCTCCTTCGCTAACTAACGAATCGCTAGGCAGTGTTGTCAAATAATCATCACACGAAGACAACAATGTAGCTCCTGTTAGCATAGCTGCAAATATAGTATTTATAGTTGTTTTCATTGTTTCTTTTGTTAAATTCTAATTCAATACCAAATGTAACGGTCTTTAGATTGGGAAGTCCCATTGTTGGGATTCCATTTACTGGCATTTCTGGGTCAGCATATTTATATGAGGTCCAAGTTAGCAAATTGCTACCTGAGATAAAGACGCGTACATTGTTTAGTTGTGCTTTATTAATCCATTTTTGTGGAAGTGAATAAGAAAGACTTAATGATTTCAAACGTAAATAGTTCAAATCTTTCATAAAACGTGAGCTCCCATAATTTCCCCATTTGTAATTATTGATTCGGCGAGGAACATCTGTAACGTCACCAGGTTTTTGCCATCTGTCTAACTGTTCGGTTGACATATTATACCATACCTGATATCCATCTGTATCTGTAAGACTTGTTCTCCAAGTGTCGAATACTTTTCCACCTAAAGAGAAATTGAAAAGCATACTCAATTCTAATCCTTTCCATGAAACAGAGTTTCTCCATCCACCAGTTAGTTTTGGGTCTGGTTTGCCGATAATTACACGTTGAAGCTTGAGTTGGGTCTTTTGTCAACTCTCTGTTTATGCTACCATCTTCGTTGACTGTATTTAATACCCATTGTTCCTCACCGGTTTGTGGGTCTACACCAGCCCATTCACGGCTCCACCATGAATAGTATGATTCTCCTTCACGAATAATACTGGTACCATCAATGATATCTTTTCCTCCATAAAGCTTGGTTACTTTATTGCTATTGTGTGATAATGCTAAACCTGTATTCCATCTTACTTGTGAATGCTTGAATACGTCCACGTTGATGTCTACTTCTACACCTTGATTTTTCATTTCACCAACATTCTTCAACATTGTTTGAAACCCACAGCCATTGATGTAGGAACATCTTGTAACAAATCGCTTGTACGACGTGTATAATAATCGAATGTAATGTTTAAGCGGTCAAAAGACGGGCGTCGAATCCAATGTTGAGATTCTTATTCTTTTCCCATGACAGGTCAGGGTTGGGAACGGAAGTAGGAGCAGAGCCTGGTTTGTCTTGATAGTTATATCCATATCCATATAGACTTAAATGACTATAATATGAATTGGGAAGAGTACCATTAATACCATAAGATGCTCTTATTTTCAAATCGTTTAGCCATGTTAAATCATGCAAGAACTCTTCCTGTGTCATTCTCCATGCTGCAGAAACTGACCAGAAATTAGCCCAACGGTTGTTGGCTCCTAAACGTGAACTTCCATCACGACGGAAATTTCCTGATATATAGTATTTGTTGTCATAATCATAATTTACGCGAGACAAAAGTGACAGCAAATGGTCTTGCTTATAATAAGCAGCTCCTTCCATTGGAGTTGCGGCATTGACAGATTCTGGTAGTTTATTGTGTGGATATCCACCTTGTGTGGCTAATACATACTCAATACGACGGTCATCCACATCCCATCCAACTAATACATCCAAATTGTGCTTCTGATTAAAAGTCTTTATATAGTTTAATGTGGTAGAAGAGTAAATATTGTTTTGATTCAAAATATAATTGGCACCCATACCTCCCATTTGGCTACCATTATTTGAATCTAAAGGCCAATAAGTCAGTGATCTATTAGATACATAGTCATAACTTACATTTTCTTTAAGGGTTAATCCGTCAAGAATCTCATAAGAAGCCCATAAATTATTTAAACTTCTAAATACATTTGATTCATTTTTATCCTTTTGCAAATCTTCTATTGGGTGTGAACTAGGGAAATAAGCCTGAATAATTGGGTTTGACATATCATAGTTCCCTTCTTCATCATAAATTCGTATGTTAGGGGTAATCACATGGTTAAGCAAGAAGAAAGGATTGGCATAAGCTGTTCCTTCACTAACAACAGAAGACTTCTGTTTTGCTAGTGAAATATTTGCTCCCATTTGCCATTTATTATCTGCAGAACGGTGAGTTGCATTAATACGTCCGATAAATCCATCCATTTTAGAGTTGTTGGCTTTACCTTGGTCTTTTTTGTATGCTAAAGAAGCAAAGAATGAATTTCGTTCATCACCTCCTTGAGCAGAGAATTCGTAGTTTTGTGAGGAACCATGTTTGCGAAATAAAGCAGATTCCCAGTTTTCATTATAGTCAGGTGCATAAGTATCGGCTGCAGCCTGAGCGTAAGCCTTTGCCTGTTCTTCTGTGGCTGGAGTATAATTGCCGTCTGCATCAGGGATACCATAGAGTACAGCTTCGTTATAAGGCTCCTTCATAGGTTAATTCTCGGCGTTGAGTACCTTTTACATTTTCACGATTTTTCATAGCCCAATCAGAGAAACCCCAGTTTGCTTTAAAGTTAATACGAGTCTTTCCTGCTTTTCCTTTTTTGTCGTAATTAGGATTACACCATTGGCTGCTCTCGATCCATACAACGAGGCTGCTGCTGCATCTTTTAACACTGTAATATTTTCAATGTCACTGGGGTTAATAGAGGACATGATGTTAAATGATTTGCTGTCTCCTGAAACAGCTGAAATAGCTACGTCTCCGGAAACAACAGGAACACCATCTACTACATATAAAGGTTCATTAGTTGCATTCATTGAACCTGTACCTCTTACGCGAATTTCTAATGCAGCGCCAGGTTGTCCACTGTTACTGTTTATTGTCAAGCCAGGAGTTGTACCAGCAAGAGCCTGCTCAAAAGATGTGACAGGAATATCCTTTAAAGCTTTCGCGCCATCCACAGAAGCGGCTGCTCCTGTAAATGATGACTTTTTAGCCGTACCATACGCAACAACCATTACTTCATCAAGTTGTTCAGCATCAGACTTCAGTACTACATTTACATTTGACTTAATCTTCACTTCCTGCGACTGCATTCCGATGAAAGAAATGACCAAAGTTCCGGCGGAACTATACACTTCATAATTTATTGATAACCAGATAATTGTATGAATAACTAGGCGCATCATACAGAAAAAGATTATAGCTAGATAATTTGTGAATGTGTCATTTAGAGTAATTTTCTACCTGATAAATACCTTGTTTTTTCAAGGCTCTTTTAATGGAATAAATTTAATCAAAGAGCAAATTCCATCTCCTATTATGCTTTTTTATATTCTCTAAATATATTCTTTTAAACTCTCTCATAAATTCTCTGTTTCATACTGCGAGATATGTATTTCACACTGTGAAATACATATCCCACACTGTGGTTTTTGTATCCCACAGTGTGAAACAGAGAATTCCTTTCAACGAAGGAAAGTATATTCAAGGAGAGTTTTATTTTATTTAAGGCCATACTGAAAAATTATTGTCGCTATAATTATTCTTATTTTATTATAAGGAACAACATGAAAATAATTCTTTGCCAATAATTTTGTTCACTTTCTTAGAACTTACATTTCTTCAAGTCTTTGATAATCGTTCCAGAGAAAATATCACTATATCCCTGAGTAGTTTTTACACTTTGATGCCCCAATAGCTTTTGGACTGTAGTTATTTGAGCCCCATTGTAAATTAAAAGAGTAGCATTAGTATGTCGGGCCGTATGAAATGAAAAGTGTTTTTCTATTTTAGCCAACATACCGATTTTCTTTAAATCCTTATTTACGGAGGAATTCGATTTTAGGTGAAAAAATCATTTACATTCTGATGATATTCCTGCAATAACCGGAGAGCTTTTTCCTTGAAAAAGAAGATATAATGGTATGCTGACTTCCGTATTAGTCTTTACAGTTCTAAATATAAGCCATTTTTCTCCTTTTATCGCAACAATGTTTTTTTCATTAAGAAGTACAAAGTCTGAATACCGGACTCCTGTGTAACAACAAAATAAAAAAGCCTTTAAACTGTGCATTAGCGATTTTGAACACAATGAAAGTTCCAGTTTCTCCAATTTTCTGATTTCTTCAGGAAGCAGAAAACTATGTTTGCTCTGAGTCGTTTTTATCTGGTATTTTCTGAACGGATAATTTTCCGGCTGAATGTATCCTCTTTTAATAGCCTCGTTAACAAAAGTCCTTAATTGCCTCATGTGCTTGGCAATTGTATTTGTCTCGTACATTTTTTGTCGCATGAAATCTTCAAATTCAAGAAGAAATGAATAAGTTATATCTTCAAATTCAATAGAAGAGCGAAAGTTATTAAGCAAATCCAGTGTCGTTAAAAGGTTCTTTTTAGTAGCATCCTTGCGCAATGAATGTTCTACCCAGTTTCTACCAAAGGACAAAAATGTCATTCTTTCAGTATCATTTTGACGGCTTATAGCTTTAAAAGCAGACAAGTTAATATGAACACCACGTTTCCAGGATTTTAATTCCTCCCATTGCAATTGCAAAATAAATTCTTCCAGCATTCTATTCAGTTCCTCAGAGTGTGGATGTTGAATGATTCTGCTATGACGATTGTCCCATTGTTGCGGATTGACATATATTCCTGTCGAAATGTAAACCTTTTTGCGATTTCTATAAGCTTCTACCTGAATAAGGGCATTACCTGATTTGTTTAACTTCTTTTTACGATTGTAGACCAATCTGAAATAAATCTTGTTCATACTATATTGTTTTTAAGAAAATATGCAGATAATATGCAGCAAGAAGAAGTTTATTACCTATATAGTACCTATTTTAACCAAATTAAAAGTAACAAGTATCTGGCGAAAAAGGATTCATATTTTGGCATTACAACAAAGACTATGCATAAGAAATGCACATCATTTACTTTATAAAAACATACTTTTGCATGAAAGTGGCAGGTATAAGTGTTAAAAAGCAAGCTTTTGGGGGAATTTTATTGAAAATGGTATAAATATTTAAAAAGATATTACTACTTTTGCGTCCTGTTAGAGTGAATGAATTTTTATTAATGTAAAGTTAAACTTTAAGAGAGATTTTTATGAAAAGAAAATTGATGCTGTTAATGACCTGCCTGATGATAGGTATTGGTCTGGTAAACGCTCAAATCTCAAAGGTAACAGGTAATGTTACCTCTGAAGAGGATGGTTTACCTGTAGTGGGCGCATCAGTATTGGTAAAAGGTACTACAGTAGGTACTGTTACCGACATTGATGGTAATTTTACGTTGACTAACGTGCCAAGTTCCGCCGGAACTTTGGTCATTTCTTTCATCGGAATGCAATCGCAGGAAGTGAAGATTAAGCCAAATGTAAATGTTGTGTTACATGCTGATTCTCATGCATTAGAGGAAGTTGTTGTAGTAGCTTATGGTACTGCAAGTAAACAGTCATTAACAGGTGCTGTAGCCTCGCTCGATGCAAAAGAAATGGAATTGCGTCCAGTTACTCAAGCGACTAATGCTTTGGAAGGTGCAGCTCCGGGTATTCAGGTTAATAACTCTTATGGTGAACCAGGAAGTGATAAAACCAGTATTCGTATTCGTGGTTTTGGCTCTATAAATGGTTCTAATGAGCCTCTGATTGTTGTTGATGGAAGCCCGTACAGTGGCAATTTGAACGACATCAATCCGCAAGATATTGAGTCAATGTCTGTTTTGAAAGATGCTTCTTCAGCCTGCTCTTTATGGTAATAAGGCTGCAAATGGTGTTGTGCTTATTACAACAAAGAAAGGAAAAAGTAATGTAAAGCTGAACCTGCGCATGAATGTAAAACAAGGTATGTACACTCGTGCTATTCCTCAGTATGACAAGCTGGGAGCTAAAGACTGGATGGAAACAATGTTACAGGGCTGGAGCAGTTTTTATCAGAAAGATGCTGGGCTTGCTCCTGCTGATGCTTTGGTTGCTGCTGCCAGCACTTTGAACTCTAGTGTGGTTAGAACGAAAATTTTTGATAAGAATGGTGCTGACATGTTTGATGCCAATGGTAAGTTGGTTGCCAATATTCTTCCAGGATACTCTGATTTGGATTGGACAGATGCATTGCAGCGTACTGGTTATCGTCAAGAATATGGTGTGAGTGCAGACGCAGCAGGTGAAAAATATGACGTGTTTGCATCTTTGGGTTACTTGAATGAAAAAGGATATATCATAGCATCCGACTTTGACCGTTTGACTGCTCGTTTAAATGCAAACTTCAGACCTACCAAATGGCTTACTACTGGAATCACATTAAGTGGAGCTTCTTCTGTGTCTAATTTCCAGGGACAAGCTTCAAGTTCATATTATGCAAACCCATTTTATACAGGAGATATGATGGCTCCCGTATATCCATATTATGAACATAATGAAGATGGAAGCGTCGTGACAGATGAAAATGGCGCTCCTGTTTATGATATCAATAACTATGATTATTTAAGTGGACGTAATATTCTTTACGAACTTCAGAATAATATAAACCGTAAAAATCGTAATACACTTAACGGTCAGGTATATGGTACTGTAAAATTCCTCAAAGACTTTTCTGCTACAGTAAGAGGAAACTTGTTTACTTTATAATGAAAAGAGTAAGCAGTTTGATAACCCGAACTGTGGTGATGGTGCTGCTAACGGTGGGCGTATGGCTGTTGAGAACACTCGTTTGTTTGAATATAGATTTGCTCAGGAATTATATTGGGCACATGATTTTGACCGTCACCATGTAGACGTGTTGTTAGGTCATGAATCATTTAAGAACCAGGTTAACTGGGATTACATGATGAAAGAACAAATGAAAGTTTCTGGTAATACTGAGATGGCCAATTTTGCAAAGATGACATCAATAGATGGCTATGAAAATGTGTATACAACAGAAAGTTATTTGTCACGTATCCGTTATAATTATGCACAAAAGTATTTCTTTGACGCGTCATTCCGTAGAGATGGTTCTTCTCGTTTCTCTAGTCCATGGGGTAATTTCTGGTCTGTAGGTGCCAGCTGGATGATATCAGATGAGAAATTTATGAAGAATATAGACTGGGTTAACAGTTTGAAATTACGTGCTTCTTATGGTGAAGTTGGAAACGACGCTGGAGTTAACTATTATGCATATAAAGAACTGTATTATTCTGATGTAAATGCAGGAATTGGAGCATTCTATAAGATGCAGATACCTAATGCAAATTTAAAATGGGAAACTTCAGGTTCATTCGATATCGCGTTGGAAGGTCGCTTGTTTCGATCGTTTCAATTTCTCTGTTGACTTCTTTAACAAGACTTCAAAAGATTTGCTGTTTACCGTCTATAATCCGCTGTCAGCCTGGAGCAACAGACTGGTATGCCAGGCTCTTCACCGACAGGTATGTCGCAATATTTTGCTAATATCGGAAATGTACGTAATACAGGACTTGAAGTCGCAATGGATGTGGATGCTATTCGTACTAAAGACTGGAAATGGAATATTGGTTTAAATCTGACCACTATTCATAATGAAATCACTAAACTTCCAGAAGGAAAGGATATCTTGAATGGTGTACAGAATTATTCTGAAGGACATAGTGTATATGAGTTCTATACTTATACTTATGCCGGTGTAGACCAAATGAATGGACGTGCATTATATAATGCAAATCCGGAATTGGGTGAAGCAACAGTGAATGCATTAAAGTCAAGAGGTGAGTATATTACAATTAATGATAAAAATTATGTGTACAATACTTCATATGCAGCCCGCAAGGAATGGCAAGGTTCTGCTCTACCTGATTTGTATGGAAGTATTAACACTTCATTGAGCTGGAAAGACTTGACCTTATCTGTATTGTGTACATATTCACTCGGAGGAAAAGTATACGATACCAACTATTCTTCATTGATGTATACAACTTCTAATGGAGCGAGTGCTTTGCATAAAGATGTAATGAAAGGCTGGACACAAGTACCAGAAGGAATGACAGAAGATTCTCCTAATCGATTGGATCCGAATGGAACTCCTCAGTTTGACCTTTCTTCTTTAGCTTCCACATCTTATGGACTCAGTTCAAGATGGCTGACCAGTGCTTCTTACTTTACGATCAAAAACATTAACTTGAGCTACAATTTGCCTCGCAATTTTGTACATAAGTTAGGTTTGGGAGGAATAAGTGTTTATGGAACAATCGAAAATGCCGCTATCTTTACTTCACGTAAAGGTTTGAACCCACAGTATAGTTTCAATGGAATGCAAGATAATACATTTGTGGGAGCACGAGTTTATACATTAGGTCTTAACTTGAATTTTTAAACAAACTATTTTATGAAACATATTACTACATATATATTGGCTATGGGAATAGGACTGGCCGGACTGACTTCTTGTTCAGACAGTTGGCTGGAAACCAATTCTACCCAGGCTACTGAGGGAAATACTCTTTTTGCTACAACGTCTAATGCGCGTTTGGCAATCAATGGACTTTGTCGTACCATGGTTCAGCAGCATAGTTATTATGGACAAAGTTTTAACGGGGAAGGTACAATGAAATTGCTTTACGGAGAATATCCGGGCGAAACATTTTTCTTTCCGTACATGGCTCCAGGGTGGTCTCCTCTGATGAACGGTGAGTCTACAATTACACAGAGCAATTCCAGTGTCTACGATTCTTATCCATGGTATTATTATTATATGTTGGTGAGTGGAGCTAATGCGGTAATTGGAAGAATTGATGCTGCAGAGGGTACACAAGAAGAAAAAAGACTTCTTGAAGGCTGAAGCTTTAACTTTCCGTGCTTATTCATTTATGCGTCTGGTGGAAATTTATTGTGATCCATGGCATCTAAGCAATAATGGAGCTAACAGTGGAATTGTATTGCGTTTGAAAGAAGTTGTAAACGCAGGAGAGGAAACAGACATGCCCTTGTCTACAATGGCTCAAACTTATGAACAGATTTATAAAGATTTGGATGAAGCGATTCGTCTGTATCAGAGTTCTGGATTGTCTCGCAATGAAGTGTACAGTGATGCATCATCTACTGTAAGTTATCCGGATGAAACCGTTGCTCATAGTATTTATGCTCGTGCTGCCTTGAATAAGCAAGATTATGATAAAGCTTTGTCAGAAGCTAAACTGGCTTTGGGAGATAGTTATATCTTGATGGATAATAATAACTATTATTCAGGTTTTGCTACACCAAATGATGAATGGGTTTGGGGAGTATATAATGATACTTCAGAAACTATTTGGTATTTTGGGTGGCAGTTGTTCATGGCTTGCAATGGTTATTATGCACAGCAGGGTATAAACGTTTGTATCAATCGCTCATTTATTGAACAATTCCCGGATACAGACATTCGCAAAGGCTTGTTCTTGACTGAGAAAACATTCTTGGGTGAAGGTGAAAGTTTTAAGAATGTTGTTGATGTGGCAGATGGTAGGACAACAGGAGCCTTTGCTACATTGGAAACTTATAATCGGGCGAATGCATATGTGAAAGCAACTGTACCTAATGCAGTGGAGCAGAATTTTGCATATGCTAGTTTGAAATTCCAGGCAACAGGTCAGCCGGCAGTTGGCTGTCAGCCTATTATCCGTAATTCTGAGCTTCTTTTAATTCAGGCTGAAGGCTGCATATTATAAGGATGCAACTGGAAAACAGTCTCAAGATGCACTTATTGCATTGAACAAGCTTTCAGGACGTGATGTAAATTATACTTGTACGAAAACAGGAAATGCGTTGTTGGAAGAAATCAAAAAGTATCGTGCCTTGGAATTGTGGGGTGAAGGATTTGACTGGTTTGATCATAAACGCTGGGGTGAGGAAATATCACGTCCTAGTGTTGCACAAAACGGTAACTTCAGTTCTTATGTGGCTGGTACATATGGCTTTAAAGATGGTGCATACGTATCTACATTCTGGAAATGGATTCTTCCGGGACGTGAAACTGATTACAACTCTGCTATAGATTACAAATAACCTGATTTTATAGTAGTTTTAAATAAAAAAGAGGAAGATGATTGTTTCTATCAAGAAGAGAATCATTTTCCTCTTTTTTCGTCTTATTCACTTAAAAACTGGTCTTTTTATTAGAATGAACTTCTTAATAATACAAAATAAATGCAATTTTATTTTATTTGTATTCACTTTTTATACACTTGGAAAAGTGGAAGCAAGTTCCTAAAAACCATCTGTTTGTCTCTTTTAATATCGTTTTGCTCCTTATAAATAAAATTTAGTGTAAAATTGCCCGCTGTTTTATAGATTCTCTTTATTTTCTTACATTTGCGCCCCGTTTGTGATAAATGTATTAGACTAACTTAACTAAATTAAAAGAGAGATTTTATGAAACAAAGAATGACGTTGTTCATGGCCATTCTTCTGATAGGGATTGGTCTGTCAAACGCCCAAGTTTCTCAAGTGACCGGTAATGTAATGTCGGAAGAAGACGGATTGCCGGTAGTGGGCGCATCGGTGTTGGTAAAAGGTACTACTGTAGGGACAGTGACTGACATTGATGGAAACTTTACAATTTCTGGTGTGCCGGCTTCGGCAAAAACTTTAGTAGTTTCTTTTATCGGCTTGCAGAGTCAGGAAGTTGCTGTGAAACCGGTGGTAAACGTAGTGTTGAAATCGGATGCACAGGCTTTGGAAGAAGTGGTGGTTGTGGCGTATGGTACGCAGAGCGCACGTACGGTGACTGCTTCAGTAGCTTCAATCCGTAACGATGCGTTAAAGGACGTGCCTAATACAAGTTTGGACCAGATGATGCAGGGACGTGCTTCAGGTTTGAATGTAACGACTCCTTCTGGAGGAGTAGGTCAGGCTCCTGTGGTACATATCCGTGGTGTAAACTCTATTACTTCGGGTACTTCTCCTTTGTACGTAGTGGATGGAATGCCGATTCAGTCGGGTGATTTGGGTGGAGGATTGGGTAATGCCAATGCGTTGGCAGACATTAATCCGGCCGATATTCTTTCTATTGACGTGTTGAAGGATGCGGCAGCAGCAGCTTTTGTATGGTTCACGTGCGGCAAACGGGGTCGTGCTGATTACTACCAAGCAGGGAAGCAGCGGAAAAGCAAAAAGTAACTTATGATGCTTCTGTCGGTTTCTCTAACCGGACGAAGTTTATTGATATGATGAATGCACAGGAGTATGTAGACTTCAAGAATATGGCGGTTCGTAATGCATACGGAACAGATGTTGCAGCAGAACTGGCTGCTATGGATAGGACATTCATGGCTAATCCTGCTTATGGTGATAAGGCGTTTAACTTGATGCCGGGAGTAGACTCTAATTGGGCAGACGCTATTTTTCAGAATGGGTTTACACAAGATCAGACTGTAGCCGTAAGTGGTGGAACGGAAAAAGTGAAATATTATATGTCGGCTAATTACAATACGCAGAAAGGTATTGTAGTGGGCGATAACTATAAACGTCTGGGTGGTAAGGCTAACATTGTGGCTAACGTGACAGACTGGCTGAAGATTGGTATGAACTCGAGCGTGAACGTAAGTTCTACATCGCAGGTAGATGCGGCACGTAACGGTTCAAGCTTTGCAGTAGGTGGTTTCCCGCGTATGGCGCTGGCTAACTCTCCGAATATGCCTATCTATGATGAAAATGGAAAAGGTTATTATGATTATTCGTTAGGTGTGTTGGGTTATGGACCTAATGCGATAATGAATACATTCTCGAATCCGGTGGCATTGGTGGAGTTGGGTAATAAGACCAATGTGGATGTAAACCGTATTTTGAGCAGCTTCTTTGCAGAAGTTACTCCTGTGAAAGGTCTTACATTGAAAACCCAGTATAATATTGATGATGCACGTATCGAAAACTCTCGCTTCTGGTCACCTAATCATGGAGATGGAGTAAATAAAGGTGGATATGCGTTCAATGCGGCAGTACATAGCAGTATCTGGACCTGGACGAATACGGCTACGTATGATTTTACGGCTAATCGTCATCATTTCAACTTCCTGGTGGGTATGGAAGCTACTGAAAGCAGCTACAATGAATGGGATGCTTCTCGTACAGAATTGCAGGATGATAAGTTTACGAACTTCCAGGGAACTTTTGCCAATGCAACAGCTTCGGGCAGTATTTCCAAGAGCTCTATGGTTTCGTATTTTGGACGTATCAACTATGACTTTGCATCGAAATACATGTTCTCTATCAATTTCCGTCGTGATGGCCTTTCTGCATTGAGCAAGGATAACCGCTGGGGTAACTTCGGAGGTGTTTCGGCTGCATGGCGTGTGTCGGAAGAAGCTTTCTTTGAACCGCTCAAGCATGTGATTGAAGACTTTAAGATTAAGGGTAGCTATGGTGTAGTTGGTAATACGAATATTGATGATTACGCTTCACGCTCGTACTATTCTCCTTATTATTATGGTTCTCAGGGAAGTTATCGTCTGAGCAAGATTGCTGACCCGAATTTGAAATGGGAATCTTCAGAAAAGTATGACGTAGGTTTCAGTGCACGTGTACTTGATCGTATCGATATTGATTTTGATTATTTCTATACGAAATCTTCAGACTTGATTTTGGATGTGCCACAGGCTCCTTCGAAAGGTCTTCCTGGAAATATCCTGACAACCAATGCCGGAAAGATGACGAACTCAGGTATAGAGTTGACGATTTCTGCGGATATTTTGCGTGACGGTGCATTCAAATGGAATACAAGTTTTAATATTACGACTACTCGTAATAAGGTTGTATCTCTGGCTAACGGTTTGGATAATATTATCAAAGGTGATGCCAGTGGATTGGAAATTACAAATATCACAGTACCTGGCAAGTCTATCGGTCAGTTGTATCTGACACCGACAGGTGGAGTAGATCCGGAAACCGGGTTCCGTGTGTTCTATGGAGAGAATGGAGAACGTGTGCTGTATAATCATGCCTCAGAGGCAAAATGGATTCTTGAAGATGGAACACCTTATGAGGGTAGTCTGAAACCGGTAATTTGTGGCAATACGTTGCCTACTTGGTACGGTGGATGGAGTAATAACTTCTCTTACAAGAATTTTGACTTGTCTTTGTTCTTCCAGTTCTCGGGTGGAAACTATATCTATAATGGTACAAAGGCTACGGTAAGCGATATGCGTTATTGGAATAACTCGAAGGAAGTGCTTCAGAATTACTGGATGCCGGAGAGAAAGAATGCCATGTTCCCGAAACCAGTGTATGGCGATAACTATTCTAATGGTTCAGCCATGCCTATCAGCGAGTGGGTGGAAAAAGGTGATTACTTGCGTTTGAAGAATATCTCACTGGGTTATACTTTCAATACGAAGAACTGGGCGAGCGCCATCGGTATCAGCAAGTTGCGTGTATATGCACAGGTGCAGAACTTGTTCGTAATTACGGGGTATTCTGGTATGGATCCAGAGGTAATGTCGAATACGACTAATGCTACTCTGGCTCCGGGTACGGATAAAAATACCTTGCCACAGGCACGTACATACACATTTGGTGTGAACTTGGCGTTTTAATTGTTGAATTTTAAAAGCAGATTCGAATGAAAAAATATATTGTATATGCTATATTGATGGCTGGAACTACGTTGAGTAGTTGCAGCAGCAGTTTCTTGGATCAGGAACCACCTTTGTACATTGAGCCGGGAGATATTTATAATGATGCAAATCGTTTGGAAGCAGCTGTATTAGGCTTGTACGGTTCGATAAAAAATGATGCGTCGGATTCCTTCATGGGAGGAAAAACCTATCTGGTGTTTGATAACCGTGGAGAAGATATTGTAAATTCTGACCCGAACTTGATTACGCTGGCCAATACTTATAAGTTTAATGTGGGCAAAACAGATGCAGAAAATACGGTGACCTGGAGCATGGCATACGCCGCCATTAACCGTGTCAATATTTTCTTGGATGAATTGGAAGGCGCTAAAGCTGTTGCTGGAGGAAAATATGAGCAGTACAAAGCAGAAGCAAAGTTTGTGCGTGCATTTGCTTATTACTATTTGAATAATCTGTATGCTACGCCCTACGTAATTAATCCGGATGCGAAATCAGTGCCTTTACGTTTGACTCCGGAAAAGAACGGTGAGCACAATGCGTTGAAACGTGCTACAGTGAAGGAGGTTTACGAACAAATTCTTTCGGATTTGGAGAATATCAGTGCGTTGCCGGTAAAAGCAAAAGCAGATGAACCGACTGTAACTCGTGCTACACAGGCGGCTGCCAATATGTTGAAGATGCGCGTGTATATGTCCATGAATAACTGGACAGAGGCGGTAAAAGCAGGTAAGCTGGTGACAGGCTACGAACTGACTCCGAAGTTTGGAGATATGTTCAAGGCTCCTTATTATACGGATGAAACCATATTCTCTTTGCCAATGAAGGAAACAAACCGCCCGAATACCCAGCAAGGATTGGCAGAATATTATTACGCTAAGAATACAATTCTGTGGGTAGACGTGGAAAACGGTATCATGGGCAAGCCGAATTACAATTCAGCTGATGATGCTCGTGTGCAGATGAAAAATGAAAAGAATCAGCCTGCTGAAGTTTACGGATGCTGCACAGAAACTGGATTGGGCACCGATTTTCCGTTATGCGGAAACATTGTTGAACTTGGCCGAATGTTATGTAAATTTGGGTGGAACTGAAAATGAAAAGCTTGCCAGAGAATGTTTGAAACAGGTGAGATTCCGTTCATTACCGGAGACAAGCAATCAGCTGGATATTGATCATTTGTCTGGTGAAGATTTGAAGATGGCAGTTTACAACGAGCGTCGTCTGGAGTTTATTGGTGAGGCGATGCGAGGCATTGATGTGTTGCGTCGTGGGGCAAACTTTGAACGGAAAACACAGATTACTCCGCAAAGTAGCGGATATGTCTGGCCGATTCCACAAAGCGAAGAATTGATGAATCCGGATTTGAATAAATAAGAAAGAAATAAAAGAGCGTATCTGTAAAGAGATGCGCTCTTTTTGCTTATATTTGTGCCGTATAGAAATTAGATTTACACTGAATGAAAGAATTTGTAATATCAGAAGCACAGACTGAAAAAGCTGTGCTGGTGGGTTTGATAACCCAGACTCAGAATGAACGTAAGACCAATGAATATTTGGATGAGCTGGCTTTCCTCGCTGAGACGGCTGGGGCAGAGGTAGTAAAACGTTTTACACAGAAACTGGATACGCCGAACTCGGTGACTTATGTAGGTAAAGGTAAGTTGCAAGAGGTGAAAGAATACCTGGAGTTGCAGAATGAGAGCGAGGAGACGGAAATCGGGATGGTGATTTTCGATGATGAACTTTCTGCCAAGCAAATCCGTAACATTGAGAATGAACTGAAAGTGAAGATTCTGGACCGTACTTCACTGATTCTGGATATTTTTGCGATGCGTGCGCAGACAGCCAATGCCAAGACGCAAGTAGAACTGGCACAGTATAAGTACATGCTTCCGCGTTTGCAGCGTTTGTGGACGCACTTGGAACGTCAGGGTGGTGGTTCCGGTGCCGGAGGTGGTAAAGGTTCTGTAGGTTTGCGTGGTCCGGGTGAAACTCAGTTGGAAATGGACCGCCGTATCATCTTGAACCGTATGGCTTTGCTGAAGCAGCGTTTGGCTGAAATTGATACGCAGAAGTCTACTCAGCGCAAGAACCGTGGACGCATGATTCGTGTGGCCCTGGTGGGATATACCAACGTGGGTAAATCGACCTTGATGAACCTGCTGGCCAAGAGTGAGGTCTTTGCGGAAAACAAATTGTTTGCTACACTCGATACTACCGTACGTAAAGTCATTATCGAAAATTTACCTTTCTTGCTTTCGGATACGGTAGGGTTTATCCGGAAATTACCGACTGACTTGGTCGATTCGTTTAAGTCTACGCTGGACGAGGTGCGTGAAGCGGATTTGCTGGTACACGTGGTTGATATTTCACATCCCGATTTTGAAGAGCAGATTCAGGTGGTAGAGAAAACAATTGCTGATTTGGGCGCGGGTGGAAAGCCTAGCATGATTGTATTTAATAAGGTAGATGCCTATACGTATGTAGAAAAGGCAGAAGATGACCTGACTCCGAAGACGAAAGAAAATATCACGCTGGAGGAACTGATGCATACTTGGATGGCGAAACTGAATGATAATTGTATCTTCATTTCCGCACGTGAAAAGACTAATATTGATCAGTTCCGTGATTTATTATATAAAAAGGTAAAGGAACTGCATGTGCAGAAGTATCCTTACAATGATTTTTTATATCAGACATACGACGAAGAATAACGACAAAAATATGACACAACACTATCGTTTACTGACAAGAGAAGAAATCGCACGACTGGAGGCGCAACATTGTATTGCTTCCGACTGGAGTGGAGTTGAAGTAGCTGATAATTTTCGTACAGATTATATTCATCACGCCCGTTTCTCAGGAAAAGTGCGGCTGGGCGTCTTTGAAAAGGAGTTTACCTTGGCTGGTGGAATGACTAAGCATTCTGGTGTGTATTATGCTACTTTACACAATGTAACGGTGGGTGACAATTGTTACATTGAGAATGTAAAGAATTATATAGCTAACTATGAGATAGGGCATGATACGTTTATCGAGAATGTAGACATTATTTTGGTAGATTGCCATAGCCGTTTTGGAAATGGAGTGGAAGTTTCAGTTCTGAATGAAACCGGTGGACGTGAGGTTATTATTCATGACCGTCTTTCTGCTCATCAGGCTATATTATGGCACTTTACCGCCATCGCCCGGTGCTGATAGACAAAATGCGAAAGATTATTGAGTCTTATGCAGAGTCACATGCGTCAGATACAGGGACTATCGGGAGTCATGTAATGATAGTGAATGCCGGTTACATCAAGAATGTACGGATTGGGGATTATTGCCAGATTGAAGGAACCGGTCGTTTGAAGAATGGAAGCATCAATAGTAATGAGCATGCACCGGTGCATATTGGGTACGGAGTGATTTGTGATGATTTTATCATCTCAAGTGGCTCACACGTAGAAGATGGCACGATGCTTACACGTTGTTTCGTGGGGCAGGCTTGTCATTTGGGGCATACCTATTCGGCTTCTGATTCATTGTTCTTCAGTAATTGTCAGGAGGAAAATGGAGAGGCTTGTGCTATTTTTGCCGGACCCTTTACCGTAACGCACCATAAGTCTACGTTACTCATTGCCGGCATGTTTTCGTTCATGAATGCAGGCTCAGGTTCTAACCAGAGTAACCACATGTATAAGTTAGGGCCGATTCATCAGGGGGCATTGGAACGAGGTGCTAAGACCACTTCTGATTCTTATATCTTGTGGCCAGCCCGTATTGGTGCCTTCTCGCTGGTGATGGGACGTCATGTCACTCATCCGGATACTTCGAATTTGCCTTTTTCTTATTTGATAGAGGAAAAGAATACGACTTATCTGGTGCCGGGTGTCAATTTGCGGAGTGTAGGTACAATTCGTGATGCGCAGAAGTGGCCTAAACGTGACCAGCGGAAAGATCCGAATCGTTTGGACCAGATTAATTATAACTTGTTGAGTCCGTACACCATTCAGAAGATGATGGCTGGTCGACAGATTTTGAAAGAGCTGGCTCGTGTGTCGGGGGAAACTTCCGAGATTTACTCTTATCAAAGTGCGAAGATTAAGAATTCGGCACTGAACAAGGGAATCAAGTTTTATGAGACTGCCATCCATAAATTCTTGGGAAACTCTGTCATCAAGCGTCTGGAAGCCATTCGTTTTGCTTCTGATGAAGAAATTCGTGCTCGCCTGATTCCAGATACGCCGATTGGAACTGGAGAATGGGTGGATATTTCCGGACTGATTGCCCCAAAGAGTGAGATAGAACGCCTGATGGAAGATATTGAGTGCGACCGTTTGAACAGTGTGGATGAGATACACGACCGTTTTGCGGAAATGCACGCCAATTATTATACGTATGAATGGACGTGGGCGTATGAAAAAATGCTTGATTTCTATGGCCTGCAGGCTGATAAGATTACAGCGGCAGACATCGCAGCTATCGTACGTCAGTGGCAGGAAGCCGTAGTGGGACTGGATAAAATGGTGTATGAAGATGCCAAGAAGGAATTCTCGTTGACTTCCATGACCGGATTCGGGGCAGATGGAAGCAGTGAGGAAAAGGTGCGCGACTTTGAAGAAGTGCGTGGCGTGTTCGAAAGCAATCCGTTTGTGACAGCGGTGCTGGAACATATAAAGGTAAAAACGGAGTTCTCTTGGAAACGAACTGATAGAACGTGTAAAGAATTTATTGTAAAATGGGAGGTACTGCGTATGGAAAGAATATGCAGATATATATGTTTGCTTTGCGTTTGCTTCATGGTTTTGCAGGTGCAGGCCAATAGAAGAAAGGTGATGGAATGTCCGGGTTTCGTCTTGTCGAATACGACGGAGATAGAATTCAAACGGATTATCCAGACCAGTGAACAGACTCAGGTCGATGCGGTGATGTATGGTAAGCCGGGAACCCGGTTGTCATTTCTTCAAAAGCAGCATTGAAATGGGCTGATGGAGGGATGGCACAGCTTCGTGAGGCGGAACGTATTTCCATTGATGGAGTGACTGAGCCGGAGGTAATCGAAGAGAATGGAACCTTGGAAATAACTCTTTCTTTTTCGCCGGTTCCTTCGGATGTGCATGAAGTGGACTTTATCGAGCCGGAGATGGGATGGAACATCTTTGGTATCCAGTTAAGTCGGGAAGAACCTTATGTGTATGTGCCTAATTATCTTACAACAGACAAGCCGGAGCGGAGTAATGAAATTCCAGAGCCTGGACTGGCAGTAGGAAAGGCTGTAGTAAACGGTTATATTTTAGGATATGATCCGAGAATGTCATTGTTCACGGAATTGGAATATGAAGACGGTCTTTTCCCTAAGGAATGGAGGCAAAGCATTAAAGTCCGTCAGGATGGCTCGTTTCATTTGGAAACAGAGTTGTTGCAACCAGCTTTGACGGCATTGCGGTTGAACGAAGCGGTCTTGAAGCTGTTTCTTGTGCCCGACGAAGAGGTGACAGTATATATCAATCTTCCTCGCCTGAGTATGTCCGCTTCCCGTTTGCTGGGTAAACGTTACGAGAAAAAACAGAAGGCTTGGTTTGACGGGGCCGCTGAGACTATTAACCGGGAGTTGGCCAGTTCCCCTTCTTCTGCTGCACTGAATGCCTATCGTGCCGTAGAAAAAGGCTTGATGGAGAGTCCGGAGGTCGCTTCCAAGTTGCAATCTGACTATGAACAGGTGATACCCATCTGTAGTCGGCTTACTGCTTCCTCTTCTATATCTTCAGATGACCGGAAGGTGCTGAAAACGGTGAATTTCCCAGAAATTCGTATGTATGTGGAAGCCTGTGGCAGAAGCACTTCAGCAGAATGCCGAACGGATGGAGTCGGTAAAGGAAGCAGTGATTGCTTCGCTGGATGCGCAGGTAGAAGGAGCGGATATTCTTCCTAAGATTATTGCTCCTCATAAAGGGCGTGCCATTTTGATAGACTTCTGGGCTACGTGGTGTGGTCCTTGTAAAAAAAGTATGCAGTCTATGGTACCTCTGAAGAAAAAATCTGTCATCAAAAGACATCGTATATATTTATCTGACGGGACCTTCTTCCCCTGAAAATATCTGGAAATCAAATCTGTCCAAGATGACGGGAGTGCACTATCGGCTGACTGACTCACAATGGAAGTACTTGTGTACTTCTTATGGAGTAACTGGAATTCCTGCTTATCTGATTATCAGTCATGACGGAAAATTGCAGGGACGTTATGTGGGATTCCCCGGAGTAGATGTACTGCAAAAGGACCTGATTCGTGCAATAGAAGAGTAAGAAGAATTACAGATAACTTTTTGTAGGAATTAAGGAAAAATTTCAATAATACTTTGTAACTTTGTGTCCACTAATAACTCATAATTAATTTAATGTATTATGGCAACACCCGAATTCAAGTATCAGCCAATGTTTGAACATGGCAAGGATACAACTGAATACTATTTGCTTACAAAAGATTATGTATCTGTAAGCGAGTTTGAAGGAAAACCCATCCTGAAAATCGAAAAAGAAGGTTTGACTGCGATGGCCAATGCGGCTTTCCGCGATGTTTCTTTCATGTTGCGCCGCTCTCACAACGAACAGGTGGCAAAGATTCTGACTGACCCGGAAGCAAGCGACAACGACAAGTATGTAGCTTTGACTTTCCTGCGCAATGCAGAAGTTGCTGCCAAAGGCGTACTTCCTTTCTGTCAGGATACCGGTACAGCAATTATCCACGGTGAAAAAGGACAGCAGGTTTGGACTGGCTACTGTGATGAAGAAGCGCTTTCTCTGGGTGTGTACAAGACTTATACAGAAGAAAACCTTCGTTACTCTCAGAACGCTCCACTTACTATGTACGAAGAAGTGAATACTCGCTGCAACTTGCCGGCTCAGATTGACATTGAAGCTACTCAGGGCATGGAGTATGAATTCCTTTGCGTAACAAAGGGTGGTGGTTCTGCTAACAAGACTTACTTGTATCAGGAAACAAAAGCCATCTTGAATCCGGCTACACTGGTTCCGTTCCTGGTTGAAAAGATGAAGACTTTGGGAACTGCAGCTTTTGTCCTCCTTATCACATTGCATTTGTAATTGGTGGTACATCAGCTGAAAAGAACCTGTTGACTGTGAAATTGGCTTCTACTCGTTTCTACGATAACCTGCCGACTACTGGTAACGAATACGGACGCGCATTCCGCGATGTAGAACTGGAAAAACAGGTATTGGAAGAAGCGCACCGCATCGGTCTGGGTGCTCAGTTCGGTGGTAAATACTATGCACACGACGTACGTATCATCCGTTTGCCGCGTCACGGTGCTTCTTGTCCGGTAGGTTTGGGCGTATCTTGCTCTGCTGACCGTAACATCCGTTGTAAAATCAACAAAGACGGTATCTGGATTGAAAAACTGGATTCAAATCCGGGCGAACTGATTCCGGAAGAATTGCGTCAGGCTGGTGAAGGCAATGCAGTGAAGATTGACTTGAACCGTCCGATGCCGGAAATCCTGGCTGAACTGGATAAATATCCGGTAGCTACTCGTCTGTCTTTGAACGGTACTATCATCGTAGGTCGTGACATTGCACATGCCAAACTGAAAGAACGTCTGGATCGTGGTGAAGACCTGCCTCAGTATATCAAGGATCATCCTATTTATTATGCTGGTCCGGCTAAGACTCCGCAGGGTATGGCTTGTGGTTCTATGGGCCCGACTACTGCCGGTCGTATGGACCCGTATGTAGACTTGTTCCAGAGCCATGGCGGTTCCATGATTATGCTGGCTAAGGGGAACCGCAGTCAGGTAGTGACCGATGCCTGCAAGAAGCACGGTGGCTTCTATTTGGGTTCTATCGGTGGTCCGGCTGCCATCTTGGCTCAGAACAATATCAAGAGCATTGAATGTGTAGAATATCCGGAACTGGGTATGGAAGCTATCTGGAAGATTGAAGTAGAAGACTTCCCGGCATTCATCCTGGTAGACAACAAGGGTAATGATTTCTTCAAACAAATCAAACCTCGTTGCACTGGCAACTGTAAGTAATTGACACATCTGATATGCTTCTTTCTGTAAGATGTGAGAGGCATAAGACCATACAAAGGATTTGCAAACCGTAGCCTGTAGATGGCCGGAGTTGCAAATCCTTTTTCTTTCACTCTGCGCTGGCAGGTTTGTTTCACCATAGTGGATTAACAATGAATATTCTGCGTTTTTGTAAAAATTGGACGTTGCCCATAGCCATGGCAATGGGAGTCATTCTGTATTTTGTGTATGTCAATATCCCTTTTCTTGCACCTACCAAGCCCTTTGTGGCTCATGCCATCGATATTGTACAGCCGGTATTGATTTTCCTGATGCTTTTTCTGACATTCTGTAAAATCAATGTACACGATTTGAAGTTGTGTGCCTGGCATTGGCGTTTGCTGCTGATTCAGGGAGCAAGTTTCTTGCTTTTGGGATTACTCCTGGTGATTTTCCCAGATTTCTCAGCCCGTATATTGGTGGAAGGAGCCATGATTTGCCTGATTTGTCCTACAGCAACAGCGGCTGCGGTGGTTACACGCAAGTTAGGAGGAGATGCAGCACATCTGACCACCTATACCATTTTAGTCAATTTGCTGGCAGCTATTTTGGTTCCGCTGGTACTTCCGTTGGTACACCCGCATCCGGAACTGAATTTTGGCAGTTCGTTTGCGCTGATTTTGGGAAAGGTGTTCCCTTTATTGCTTTGTCCGTTCCTGGCAGCCATTTTACTGCGGGCTTTGCTTCCGAAAGTACATGCCAAGTTAGGACAGTATCATGAACTTTCTTTTTATCTGTGGGCTGTGGCGTTGACGTTGGCCATTGGGGTAACGGTAAAGAGTATTGTACACAGTGACGTGTCTTTTTGGTACCAGGCCGGATTGGGAGGCATTTCTTTGGTCTGCTGTGCCCTACAGTTCTATTTCGGGAAAAAGATAGGACGTCGTTACGGCGATTCCATTAGTTCCGGACAAGCCTTAGGACAGAAAAATACGGTATTTGCCATCTGGATGGGCTACACTTTCTTCACTCCTGTGACGGCCGTTGCGGCAGGATTCTACAGTGTGTGGCATAATGTAGTCAATTCCTACCAGTTGTATTTGCAGCGTAAATCGGAGGGAGAGTCCGATGCTTTGAAAAATTAACAAAGCTTGTCTGTCATTGCTGTGCTCGGAAAGTTGTAACTTTGCCGTCACTTTGTAATGTAGAAGAATAAATTCGCATGATTTCAATAGAAGGACTGAAAGTGGAGTTCGGAACTACTCCGCTATTTGAAGATGTATCGTTTGTTATCAACAAAAAAGACCGTATTGCACTGGTAGGAAAGAACGGTGCCGGAAAATCGACTATGCTGAAAATCCTGGCCGGATTGCAGCAGCCCACAGAGGGAGTGGTAGCCGTACAAAGAGGTATTACCATCGGTTATTTGCCGCAGGTCATGATTCTGAGCGATACACGTACGGTAATGGCTGAGGCCGAGATGGCCTTTGAGCATATTTTTGAGATGCAGGAAAAACTGGAGAAAATGAACCAGGAACTGGCCGACCGTACGGATTATGATTCTGAAAGCTACCATGAAGCTGATAGAGCGGTTTACCCATGAGAACGAACGTTTCCTGATGATGGGAGGACCATTACCGTGCAGAGATAGAACGTACGCTTACAGGGTTAGGATTTAACCGCACAGACTTTGACCGTCCTACTTCTGAATTCAGCGGAGGATGGCGTATGCGTATTGAGTTAGCGAAACTTCTGTTTCGTCGTCCCGATGTGCTGTTGCTCGACGAGCCGACCAACCACCTGGACATTGAGAGTATCCAGTGGCTGGAGAATTTCCTGAAGATGAGTTCTGGTGCGGTAGTACTGGTAAGTCACGACCGGGCATTCATTAACAACGTGACCAACCGTACCATTGAAATTTCCTGCGGACGGATATACGATTACAAGGTAGCTTACGATGAGTTTGTCGTGCTACGTAAGGAACGCCGTGAACAGCAGTTGCGTGCTTACGAAAATCAGCAGAAAGAAATAAAAGACACGGAAGACTTTATCGAACGTTTCCGTTATAAGGCTACGAAGGCTGTACAGGTACAGAGCCGCATCAAGCACCTGGAGAAAATCGTGCCTATTGAAATAGATGAAGAAGATACTTCTACACTTCGCCTGAAGTTCCCTCCTTCCATGCGCTCCGGTAACTATCCGGTGATTTGTGAGAATGTGAAGAAAGCGTATGGCGACCATGTGGTCTTCCACGATGTGAACCTGACTATCCATCGGGGTGAAAAGGTAGCTTTTGTGGGTAAGAACGGTGAAGGTAAGTCTACGCTGGTGAAGTGTATCATGGACGAGATTCCCTATGAAGGAAAACTGACCATCGGACACAATGTACAGATTGGCTATTTTGCACAGAATCAGGCACAGCTGCTTGATGAAAACGTAACTGTCTTTGATACTATCGACCGTGTAGCAAAAGGAGACATTCGTCTGAAGATTAGAGACATCTTAGGTGCCTTCATGTTTGGAGGAGAAGCTTCCGAAAAGAAAGTAAAGGTGCTTTCAGGAGGTGAACGCAGTCGCTTGGCTATGATTAAGCTGCTGCTGGAGCCGGTGAACATCCTGATTCTGGACGAGCCGACCAACCACCTCGATATGCGTTCGAAGGATGTACTGAAGGAAGCTGTGAAAGAGTTCGACGGTACGGTCATCGTAGTATCTCACGACCGTGAGTTCCTTGACGGACTGGTGACCAAGGTGTACGAATTTGGTGGCGGACTGGTGAAGGAACATATCGGCGGAATCTACGACTTCCTGCAAAAGAAGAAAATGGAGAATCTGAACGAACTTCAGTTGTCCCAATCTCCGCAGACTGCTTCGCTCAAGAAAGAAGAGCCGGTAGAGAGTGAAAGCAAACTTTCGTATGAAGCGCAGAAGGGCTGAACAAGAAAATCCGCAAAGGCTGGAGAAGCAGGTGGCCGACTGCGAGGCAAAGATTGAGAAACTGGAAGAGCAGGTGGCACAACTGGAGGAACAGATGGCTACCCCTGAAGGTGCTTCCGATATGAAGTCTGTACGAGCAGCACCAGCAACTGAAAAAGCTGATTGCGGAGGCAGAGGAGGAATGGACACTGCTGCTGTCGGAACTGGAAGAAATGAAATAAATAAGAGAGACTTGATTAAAATAATGCATTTATGAACAAGAAGAATTATGTAGCCGTAGCTACGTTGGCATTTGCTATGTTGACAAAGCTGCGCCGGACAGAAGGAAGCGAAAAGCACTTCTGGCATTGATTTGGCAAACATGGATACTACCGTGTCTGCCGGTACGGACTTTTTCCGTTACGCATGTGGAGGATGGAACGATGCACATCCGTTGACTGCCGAATATTCTCGTTACGGCACGTTTGATGAACTGTTTGAAAACAGCCAGAAGCAGTTGCGCGAACTGATTGAAGGATTGGCTGCGCAGAAAAATAATCAGGCTGGTTCTGCCGCACGGAAAATCGGTGACTTGTATAACATGGCAATGGACAGCGTAACCCTGAACAAACAGGGTGCAGAACCGGTAAAAGCCATGCTCGATAAGATTGCCGGCATGAAAGACAAGAGTGAAATTGTGCCAATGATGACTGAAATGGCTCATATCGGTATCGGTACCTATTTCCGTAGTTATGTATATGCTGACCCGAAGAACAGCTCGCTCAACATTTTCCAGATGGGACAGGGTGGTATCAACCTGGGTGAAAAGGAATATTATTTGGATACTGACAGCATCACTCAGAATATTCGTGAACAGTATAAACTTTACATCGGCAAGTTGTTCCAGTTGGCTGGTTTCTCTGAAGCAGATGCACAGCAGAAAGTGGCTGATGTGATGGAAATCGAAACTGCCATTGCTAAAGTATCACGTAGTGCAACAGAACTTCGTGATCCGGAAGCTAACTATCACAAAATGTCTTTCGATGAGCTGAAAAAGACCATTTCCGGAATCGACTGGGATGCTTATATGAAAGGTTTGGGTATTCAGGTTCCGGCAGAACTGAACGTAGAACAGGTAGAACCGATTCAGGAAGTAGCTCGCCTGATGAATACACTTCCGTTGTCTAAACATGTATCTTATCTGGAATACAACCTGCTGGATGCAGCAGCTTCTTGTCTGAGCGATGACTTTGTAGCTGCCCGTTTCGATTTCTATGGCAAGGTATTGTCAGGTCGCCAGGTAAATCAGCCGCGCTGGAAACGTGCTGTAAACTCAGTGAACGGTATGCTGGGTGAGCTGGTAGGCGAGATGTATGTGGAAAAATACTTCCCGGCTGCAGCCAAAGAACGTATGGTGAAGTTGGTGAAGAACTTGCAGACTGCCTTGGGTGAACGTATTGACGCACAGGAATGGATGAGCGACAGCACCAAAATCAGAGCACACGAAAAATTGGCTGCTTTCCATGTAAAAGTAGGTTATCCTGACAAGTGGAAAGACTATTCTAAAAGGCTGGAAATCAAGAACGATTCTTACTGGGCTAACGTATGTCGTGCTTCAGAATGGGGATTCAATGATATGTACAGCCGCATTGGTAAGCCGGTTGACAAAGATGAATGGCTGATGACTCCGCAGACTGTCAATGCCTACTATAATCCGTCAACTAACGAAATCTGTTTCCCTGCTGCTATTCTTCAGCCGCCGTTCTTCAACATGGAAGCTGATGATGCTGCCAACTATGGTGCCATCGGTGTAGTAATCGGTCACGAAATGACGCATGGATTCGACGACCAGGGCCGTCAGTTCGACAAAGACGGAAACCTGACCGACTGGTGGGCTCCGGGTGATGCTGACCGTTTCAAGGAACGCGCACAGGTAATGGTGGATTTCTTCAACAAGATTGAAGTATTGCCGGGCCTGCAGGCTAACGGTGAACTGACACTGGGCGAAAACCTGGCCGACCACGGAGGTTTGAACGTAGCTTATCTGGCTTTCCAGAATGCGACTAAGGATGCTCCGCTTGGCGTAGTAGACGGTTTCACTCCTGAACAGCGTTTCTTCCTGGCTTATGCTACTTTGTGGGCTGGTAACATCCGCGACGAACAGATTCGTGTGTACACTAAGTCAGACCCTCACTCATTGGGTAAATGGCGTGTAAACGGAGCGTTGCCTCACATTCAGGCTTGGTACGATGCCTTCCACATCACACCGTCTGATCCGTTGTATGTAGCTCCTGAAAACCGTGTGAACGTGTGGTAAACTACAGACGGTAATTCACAATCTCTATAAATGGGGGTATATGAACTGTTGCAAGGTTCATATACCCCTTTTTTTTGTTTTTAAGATGGAGAGAATCCACGGGGTAGGTGGGTTATTCTTTCTTTTCTCCTGAAATATTCTTTCAAATGTGCTTGTCTATTCTCTGTTTCACATAAGCGATTTGTATCCCACACTGTGAAATATATATCCCACACTGTGGTTTTTATATTTCACAGTGTGAAACAGAGAATTTGTCCTGGAGTTTGGAAGAATAGATAAGGTAAATTTGTGGTTTGCGAGGGAGGAATTCACGGTTTCCGGTGATGTATACCTTAAATGAAAAACTTTTCTTTGTAAAAGAAAACATTCAAAAATGGAAATTATGAAAAACAAGTTAAGTTGTAAGCATCCGATAAAGTACACATTGTAGATTCATAAAACAATAAACTCTTCTTATCAACGAATATAAAGTTGACAGGAAGAGTTTGCTATTCTATTGTATCTCTATTAGACTTCAATTGGATTTTCGTTGGATTTCTTCAACTTCCAGACATCCGGTAGCAGTTCCCGGATATCTTTGCCGGAATCTTTTTCCTGATAATATGGAAGCCTGGCAATGACATCATTCAGCCATTCTCTTGGATTGACTTCCTGTGCCTTGCAGGTGGCAAGCAATGAACAGATGACCGCTGTATTTTCCGCGGCCTCATGATTCCCACAGAAGAGGAAGTTCTTTCATTTTCAAGGCATGCTCCGCCAGACTTCTGTTTTCCTCCAGAGCCATCTCAGAATGACGTCTGATATGGGCCAGGCTGGCAATGAGGCACACTCCTTCAGTACCTTCAAATACATTGTAGGCACTGTAACCGTCACTCTGCAGATATCCCTTGAAGTCCTTCAGCAGTTTCCTTATAGTCTGTCCCGAACGGGAGCCGTCATCGTAATGGAAAATGACCAGCTTTTCCATGACCGCCCTGACCATCCACAGATACTCCTTGTCGGCCTTCCCCTTTCCCTTGCTGATTACCCTTACAGTGGTCTCGTCCGCCTGAACATACCTGCAGCCGATAACCAGCCGGACCAGCTCGTCATAAAGTGGTCTCAGCAGTTCCTGTATCTTCTGTTGCAGCGCATCCGTCTGTTCCAGCAGTTTCCCGTTGGATTCGACAAGGGAACGGTTAGTCTCCAGGAGATCGGCTTTCTGCTCCTGCTGACTCCTGATTATCTGTTCCATTGTATTCTGCTGAATCATCCGTTTCTATCTCTTTATATGATGTAAAGATACTGATTTTTCGGCAGATACGCAACCGGATACATGAAAATACTTTCAATAGAAGCCATCCTTTCTACTGGCTTTCAACCTTTTCAGCCTCTCGTTCGGATTGTCACTGATTCCTTCCACCATCATGACCAGGTCGCGCCATTCCATCGGATAAGACCTGCTTCGGCTGTCGTAGGCCGGCAGCCGGAACGTGCCCTCTTCCAGACGTTTCACATACAATACCATGCCGCCGTCTTCAGCATGGAGGAGCTTCATGGTGCTCCTGCTTCTGTTTATGAAGATGAAGACATCGCTCAGACGGACGTCATGTCCCATCCGGTCGTGAACCACTCCGCACAGAGAATTGATCCCCTTGCGCATGTCCGTCTTTCCGGGACACAGGAAATAGCGCATGGTATCATTCAGACAGAACATGGCCGCATAATTTGTGTATCAATCCAAATGTCAGTTCAGGGTTTCCATGGCTGTCAAGGGGGATCCTGATTCCGGAAGGAAGTTCTATCGTTACGTCGCCACCCGCACCTGGCGGGAGATTGCCCCTGCGACGCAGATCCAATGGAATGAATGTATCATCAGGAAGCTTGTCCGGATGGCTGGTGTAAGTACGGCTCAGGCCGAATTTCTTCTTCCAATAATGGAAACAGGAGGAGGAATAGAACTCATTCTCACAGAAATCTTTTATGGTCAGGCCACTGGCCTGTTGTCTTTCATAAACAGACAGGAACTCTTCTTTACTCATTACTCGTTTCATGGTCTTTTTATTGGCAAAGTAACGGAAGAGTGGAGGGCTTTACAATGTGTATTTTATCGGATGCTTACCAAGCTCTGAATATTTACAAAAAATAAAGAAGCATTTAAAAAAGGACAACTAACTTAATAGCTGTCCTTTCTTCAATAAGTAATATGTGTGTTATTTCTTGGAATAATGGTATCTCATAGAGAATATGTAAACCTCTATTATATCATCATGCACGGAGTAAACAATTCTATGTTCTGCATTGATTCTTCTTGACCATTTTCCTGCCAGTTCATATTCAAGCGGTTCTGGTTTTCCTATTCCTGTGTATGGGTGTGCGGCAATATCTTCCAATAAGGTTTTGATTTTATTCAATATTGCTTTGTTCCCACTTTGGGTAAAGTATAGGTATTCTTTTCGTGCCTGTTCTGATAATGTTATTCTGTACATGCTGCCCGTTTTAAGAAATCTTCTATGCTTTCACCTTCATTTTGGGATATAGAATTACCGTTCTTAATATCCTCTTCACCTTTATGTATTGCTTCCATTGTATCGGGTGACGACATGATGTACTCCGTTTCCTTTAGAGAGTTATATTCATCCAGAGAAATCATTACTACTCCTTTGCCATTCCCACGATTAACAACTACGGTATCATAATCGTCAATGACCGCATCAATGTAGCTTTTCAAATTGGCTCTTAAATCTGTGTAATTAGCTGTTCTCATAAATCCTCCTTTGTTACAATACAAAGGTGTGTACTTATTTGCGTACTTGCAAATATAGGTGGTTAATTATTTGATATTTAAGAAATATGTTACCTATAAAGAACGCTCTTTCTTGCAATTGTGTGTAAAGTATTGTATGAGTTTAGGCAAGCATAATGTCAACAACCATAGTTAGATTAAAACAAAAAAGCATCGACAATCATCAGATTATCAATGCTTTTTACCAGTCGGGGTGACTGGATTCGAACCAGCGACCACACGCCCCCCAGACGCGTACTCTAACCGGGCTGAGCTACACCCCGAATTGCGGATGCAAAGGTACTGCTTTATTCGGAATAACCAAATATTTTCCGCAATAATTTCTTAGTATTTTTAGTTTACGTTTAAACGCTGTTTGAACACGACAAAACTTATCCCATGGTTTCGCGGTAGAAATCAAGCAGTTCGTAGATTTCCTCTTGTGAAGCGGTCTGGTTGATACGAATGTCACCGATTCCTCCTAAAAGAGTGAAATTGATGACGCCACATGAGGCATTCTTTTTGTCGTGCTTCATGAAGTCGTACAGACATTCGTAGTCATCGAAGGTGAAATAAAGGCTGCCATAGTTTTCCTCGATGAACTGAATGGTGGCGCGCAACGCTTCTTTCGGGAAACCGCAGCGGATGTGTGACAGATAAAGTTCGCAGACCATACCCCAGGCTACAGCATATCCATGAAGCACCGGATGGTTAGTCTTTAGGGCGAAACTTTCAAAGGCATGTCCGATGGTATGTCCGAAATTCAACGCTTTCCGGATGCTTTGCTCATAGGGGTCTTTTTCTACAATGTCTTCCTTGACTTGCACGGACTGGCCGATAAGTTTCTGCAGCAATGCGTAGTCTATGTGAGCAAAGTCAAATGTAAGCAGTTCGCTCCAGTGTGACGGCTGACTGATTAGACCGTGCTTCAGCATTTCTCCGTAACCGGACAGCAGGTTAGGCATATCGAGGGTTTTCAGAAACTGGCTGTCAATCATTACCTGGTCGGCAGGATAGAAGGAACCGATTTCATTCTTGAGTCCGTTGAAGTTGATACCGGTTTTTCCGCCTACTGCAGCGTCAATCATGGAAAGCAGGGTGGTGGGGATGTTGATACAAGCGATACCTCGTTTGAAGGTGGCTGCGGCAAATCCTCCCAAGTCGGTTACCATACCTCCTCCCAGGTTGATGAGCAGTGAGTGGCGAGTAGCCCCTCGGCTGCTAAGCTGGTTCCATACATAGGCCAGTGTCTCCAAGTTTTTATGCACATCTTCCGGGCCAATGACAATTTGTTCTGCATCCTTCAGCAAGGCGATGTCTTGCAGCAGAGGGAGGCAAAGACGAAAAGTATGTTCGTCGGTCAGGATAAAAATCTTGTCGTATGAATGTGCAGATAACTTCTGGCTGAGTTCCGTATTGAAATTTTGGCAAATAATAACTTCTTGTTTACTCATAAGTGTATTTGTTTTGGGCACAAATTTAGAAAAAAAGTTAGAAGAAGTCGGATGTTGGCTTACAATTAAGTATTTTTGTGCGAATAAAAAATAATCAAGTTATGAAAGGAATTTTTCCGGCTTCGTGCCGTTTGTTGGGGTATGTGTTACTGTTATTGTCAGTATTTGTTCCGTTATTGATGTATATGTTCGGACAAGTGAATGACGGTAATCTGCTGTATGTGAAACTGGGAATGAAACTGGTCATCTGGATTTCATTGTTCATGGTTTTTCTGGCTAAAATGAAGGATGAAAATGAGGAAGCTTTTGCCATTCGGCGGAAAGCAATGGTGATTTCACTCTATTTGTGGGGAGTTTATTATGTAGGAGTGTTGCTGAATGCAGCTTATGGAGGAAATTTGCAGGAAGCGGATAATTCAGTAGGTATTGTGTACATGGTTATTTGTGTGTTCTGTAAAGAGTTTTTGATGCAGAAGGCAAAGATTGAAAAGAATTTCAGACAAAAATAAGTTAAAAAATAAAGAGTAGGGGTAAACCTTTTTTGTTGATAATTGTCAAAGGTACAATTAATCAACAAGGAAGAGATAAAGGCAATGAAAAAAGTTTTATTGGGATTGCTGCTGATGGTGGGGGTAACCATTTCTGCTTTTGCACAAAGCAGCGGCAGCCGTGGAACCGTAACAGGAACGGTTCTTGATGAGGGGGATAAATCGCCTGTCATTCAGGCTACAGTACAGCCTCCTTTCTGTGAAGGATAGTTCAATGGTAGTGGGAAATGTGACAAATATGGATGGACATTTCTCACTATCAGTACGTCCTGGAAAGTATCTGCTGAAGGTTTCATATATTGGATATACTCCTTTTTTCAAGCAGGTTGCGCTGACGCGTAACAATCCGCGTTTGAATGTGGGCAAGGTGGAGCTGGCTTCGGATGCCATTATGCTGGCAGAAGCTGTAGTGGTGGCTGAGGCTCCGGAGGTGACGGCGGTGGCCGATACACTGGTGTACAACAGTTCTGCCTATCGTGTGCCTGAAGGTTCGGCTTTGGAGGAACTGGTGAAGAAGCTTCCGGGGGCTGAAGTGGATGAAAACGGAAAAATTACGATAAACGGGAAGGAAATCAAGAAAATCATGATTGATGGAAAGGAATTCTTTGCCGACGACCCGAATATTGCCATGAAAAATCTTCCGGTAAATATTATTGATAAGGTGCGTGCGTATGATAAACAATCGGACTTGGCCCGTGTGACAGGTATTGATGACGGCGAAGAAGAAACCGTGCTTGACCTGAGTGTGAAGCCGGGTATGAATAAGGGATGGTTTGGAAATGCGGACGTCGCAGCTGGTACGGAAGACCGTTACAGTGGAAAAGTAATGTTGAACCGATTCATTGGAGAGAATCAGTTTACGGTGATTGGTTCAATGAATAATGTGAATGATAACGGCTATCCAGGAGGAGGCGGTGGCTTTCGTTGGGGAGGACAGAACGGTCTGACCAGCATCAAGATGGGTGGTTTCAACTTTAGTACACAGAGTGAGAAACTGGAAACAGGAGGTAGTGTGAATTATAACTACAAGGATGCGGACATTATCAGCAAGCAGGCTTCGGAAACATTCGTTTCTTCGGCTACCAGGCTCTTTCAAGAATGCCCAAAATGCCAATCGCAATAAGACTACTTGCTTACGGCCGATTTTCGTATTGAGTGGAAACCGGATACTATGACAACGGTGATTTTTCGTCCGCGTTTGACATACGGAAAGAATGATAACAGGAGTGCGACAAACTCTTTTACATTCAGCCAGGATCCGGAACATACAACCGACGAAATTTTGAGTGCTGCCGACAATCTTTCATCTTTGATTCCAGAGGAGAATATTGTCAATACAATTGCGCGTAACAGTCTGCAGAAAGGAGATAATTTTAATGTAGGAGGTTCGGCCATGGTTAACCGCCGTTTGGGAAAGCCGGGACGTAATATTACTTTCCGCGGCTCTTATAATTATACGAACAGTTCGAGTGAGCAGTTCTCGGTGTCTGAAACGGACTATTACCAGAAAACAGAGGAGGAACGGCTGGAAATTTTGAACCGCTATATCTCTACGCCTACTTTGAATTATAATTATGGGGCGCGCTTTACTTATAGCGAACCGATATTTAAGGGTGGCTTCTTGCAGTTCAGTTATTATTTTCAGTACAAGCGTTCAAAGAGTGACAATTCCACCTACACAATGCCGAATGACTGGGAAATAGCGCAAGGGTATGGAGGAGATAATGTGGGAGTACTGGATGAAAAGAACAGCAAGAGTGCACAGTACACATATTACAACCATCAGGCAGATGTTTCTTTGCGTTGGATTCGTGAAAAAATGAGTTTGAATGCAGGTGTTTCTTTCCAGCCGCAGAAATCGAAGTTGTCTTATAAGAAAGATCAATTGGATACGGTGGCCATACGAAATGTATTCAACTTTACTCCGACATTTGATTTCCGTTATAAGTTCTCGAAAACGAGCCAGTTGAGAATTAATTATCGCGGAAGAAGCTCTCAGCCGAGTATGACGGACTTGTTGCCTATTGAGGATACGACCGACCCGTTGAACATTCGTCGGGGAAATCCGGGATTGAAGCCGGCATTTACCAACTCGTTTATGGCTTTTTATAATACATTTGATACTGAGAAACAGCGGGGTATCATGACGCACTTCCGTTTTGAAAATGTATTGAACAGCATTAGTAATCGTAGTACATACGATCCGCAAACCGGTGGAACTGTAACTATGCCGGAGAATATTAATGGCAACTGGAACTTGTTTGGTATCTTGGGTTCTAATACGGCCTTGCGTAATAAGAAGTATACCATCAACACCTTTACGATGGCTCGTTATAATAACATCGTAAGTTATATGAGCGATGCACAGGCTGAGAGCGCATCGGATAAGAATAAAACCCGTCAGTTGTCTTTGAGCGAGCGTTTGAGAGGTACGTATCGTAATGACTGGTGGGAATTCTCTCTGAACGGTTCATTGGCTTATACGCATTCGCGCAATAGTTTCAAGGAAGAGAACAATATGGATACCTATCAGTTCTCGTACGGAGCAAGTACCAATGTTCGTTTGCCCTGGAACATGTCGATTGCTACAGACATCTCTCAGAACTCACGTCGTGGATATGCGGATGCAAGCATGAACCGTGATGAGTTAATCTGGAATGCACAGCTCTCGCAAGACTTTCTGAAAGGAAATGCAGCTACGGTCAGCATTCAGTTCTATGATATTTTGCGTAATCAGAGCAATATCAGTCGTGTAATCAGTGCCGCTATGCGAAGTGATACGGAATACAACGCGATTTACAGCTATTGCATGGTACACTTTATTTACCGTCTGAATCTGTTTGGTGGAAAGGGTGCCGGCCCGAGAATGGGCGGACCGGGTAGAGGTCCTGGGTTTGGTCCTGGATCGGGACATGGACCTCGCAGATTCTAAGGTTGAACGCATATACCGCAAAAGTCAATTCCACTTTTGCGGTATTTTTTTTGCCTTTTTCCAGATTACTCGTAATTTTGTTGAAAACGAAGTCGTAAGATGGACGTAGCAGTTTGGAATAGCATCTTTGTAGCCGTAATCTACTTTCTTTATTTTGCGGTGATACTGACAACTATCTTTGTCGTGATTCTTGACAATCGTAGTCCGGTAAAGACTATGGCCTGGATTCTGGTTCTCTTTTTTCTTCCTGTAGCCGGATGGATTCTGTACTTGTTTTTTGGGCGTAGTACACGTAAGGAACGCCTTATCAGCCGGAAAGGCTATGCTCGCTTGAGCAAGCGCCCTATGGCGGCTTATCAGGAACAACCGTCCGTAATGGCAGAACATGGCAAACAGCGTTTGATGGATTTCTTTTCACGCGTAAATAATGCGCTGCCTTTCTCTGGAAATAGAGTTACAATTTATACGGATGCTGTTTCCATGTTGTCGGATTTGTTGAAAGATATTTACAGGGCTCGTCGTCACATCCATCTGGAGTTTTATATTTTTGAGGATGATGCAGTAGGTCGGTTGGTTAGGGACGCCTTGATTGACCGGGCTCGTGACGGGGTGAAGATACGGGTACTGTATGACGATGTGGGATGCTGGAAAGTGCCTCTTGATTTTTATGAACAAATGCTTTGTGAAGGCATAGAAGTTCTTTCGTTCCTGAAAGTCCGTTTCCCAAGATTTACCAGTAAAGTGAATTATCGCAATCATCGGAAGATTGTGGTCATAGATGGTTGTGTGGGTTTTATTGGTGGAATGAATTTAGCTGAACGCTATGTGAAAGGACTAGGAAAAGGGAATTGGAGAGATACGCATGTCAGGCTGGAAGGTAAGGTCGTATATGGACTGCAGACTGCATTCCTTACTGACTGGTATGCTATTGACCGTACTTTGCTTACTTCAGCAGAATATTTTCCTCCGATTTCGGTGAAGGGAGGTGTGCTGGGACAAATTGTGACTTCCGATCCGGTAGGTGAATGGAGAGATATTATGCAAGGACTGATGATGGCTATCTGTTCTGCCCGGAGATATTTTTATGTGCAGACTCCTTATTTTTTACCGAACGAGGAAGTGATGACCGCTTTGCAGACAGTTGCATTGGCAGGGGTTGATGTGCGACTTATGCTTCCTAAAAGAGGGGATACCTGGCTCATTCATAAAGGTTCGCTATCTTATCTTTCGGAGATGATGAAGGCAGGGGTGAAAATTTACCTCTACAAAAAAGGATTCCTGCATTCTAAGTTGATGGTGTGTGATGACGAATTGTCTACGGTGGGCTCTACGAATATGGATTTTCGAAGTTTTGAGCATAACTTCGAGGCCAATGCCTTTTTTTATGACAAGGAAACGGCCATGACTTTAAAAAGAAATATTCCTGGCCGATCAGAAGGATTGTTTTCTGTTGTCAGCCAGGATTTGGGAAAAACGTTCTTGGAAAAATAAGATTACTGAATCTGTTGTGCGTCTTCTTGCTCCTTTACTCTGAAGAAGGAAAAATTGACGCTTCCGTAGTGACGGTGTTCGAAGAAGCAGGGATGATTCTCAAAGTTGAGGTCTTTTCCATGCTCCAGAACGAAAATACCTTCCGGCTTGAGCAGGTTGTACTGAAATATCAGGTCGGGTATACTTGCCAACTCTTTTAGGGCATACGGAGGGTCAGCAAAGATAAAATCGAATTGTAGTCCGCATTTTTCGACGTATTTAAAAACATCGGCTCTTAAAGGGATGCACTTGTCTGTTTTGACTTCACGCATGACTTTGCTGATGAATGCATGGTGCTGTGGGTCTTTTTCTACTGAAATGACCTGATCACACCCTCTTGACACAAGTTCTATACTGATACTGCCTGTTCCGGCAAACAAATCAAGTGCTGTTATTCCATCTTCAAAGTCAATATAGTTGTTGAGCACATTGAACAAGTTTTCTTTGGCAAAGTCTGTTGTAGGACGTGCCTTGAATGTATGGGGGACGTCAAAACGCCTCCGTTTGTATATTCCGCTTATTACTCGCATGAGATTAAAGATAGCATATCAAATGGAATATCCTTGATACGGCTCATTGCTGAGTCGTTGAATTCCATCTGAGGATTAATGATGAATAGTTTTCGTATATATTTTTTTAGTCGCAATGGTAATTCTTCCCATTGTGGAACTCGATTGTTTCCACAAATGTATAGCTGGTCATCTTCTTGATTGTAGCCAGCCTGCAGCCAGATGTTTAACAGGTAGTAGCATGAATCATTCAGACCGGAAATGGGGTAAGTGTTCAGTAGCAGTAGTTTTTCTTTTTCGAAAGCTATCACTTCTACACTTTCGGGATGGAAGATGGCAAATAATTTACGGCAGTCACTCGGTTTGACCTTATGTGCGAGGTATTCGGTAATTGGACTTACGGATGCAAACAAACGGGCATTGGGAAAATGCTCTGTCAGGAACAGATGGGTGAAGCTTGTCCAGTCCAAAAAGAATAACAAGGTTGCTCTTTCCTAAAATATTACAAAGTACGACTTCGTTATTTTGTGGGGGCAGGTTCTGATAGAATAGAAGGTCAGTCTGTTCGTCCTCATACAATTCCAGCGGAAGTGTGGTATAACGTGAAGTATGAATAAGAATATTAACCTGCTTGAAACGATGCTTCAGTTCTTCTGTCTCTGTCAAATAGGTTTTTACATTGGCAGCCATTGAGCGCTGTGTATTGACTGGTGAGGAACTGAAGTAGACTTCCTCTGATTGCTGAGGGTGATAGATAGAAAAAGAAAATCCATCCGTACTCAGACGGATGGATAATATATACTGTTCTGATTTATTAAAATCAATAGGTTGAGCCATAGGATTATTCCCAGTTTCCTGCATTGTTGTTCGGCTGTTCGATGTCACCAACTCTCAAACCGCAATATTTACCCAATTTTGACTGCATGTCTTTCAAGTTGATTAATTCCTGGCTGTTCAAGTCACCCAAATATACATCGTATGCAACCTGTGCCTGGAACAAGTTCAGAGGAGCACCAGATTTTGTAGTATCCTGACGGATAGCCATTTCAAATTTAGCTCCGTTTCCGTAAGGAACGTATGCCAAAGAGTCCGGATTAAATCCTTTAGCAAAGATAGTATCCATTACAGCTACCCACATTGTATCACGACGGAAGTTCTGTAAGCCTTCTTTTTCAACTTCGCTCCAGTTTCCAGTTTTCTTAGCCTTGTTAATCAAGTCCATAGCCTTCTTTTCAGTCATACCGTTGTTCAACTGATCATCTGTCAATGAACCTACTTTCATGATGAAAGGAAGTTTAGCAGTCTTTACGAAAGTAATCAGGCTGTCGAAGTTTGCTGTATAAGCACCGTTATGAACGGTACGATATTCCTGCTGAGCCTTACGGATGTCAATCAGGCGGGCAATAATTGCTTTTTCTCTGGTTTTTTTCGCATTGTCAAAGTTGATAGGGCCCATAATACTGCCATAGCATATATATACCAAGCAGATAACGCAGGCGGCTAACACAAGATTAAGAACTGTTTTCATGATAATATTGTTTTTTTAGTTTATATTCGTAGCGCAAAAATAAGTAAATTAGTTGAACCACGTCAATCTTACGTAAACTTTTTATACTGGCATTATGTTAAATAATGATTTATCGCAACAAATTAAGCGAAATTTTCTATAAACCAACAGAAGAGCAGGAAAATGCGGTGAAAAGTTTTGCCGAATTCCTGTTTTCGCCTTCCGCTGACAGTGTGTTTCTGATGAAAGGTTATGCCGGCACGGGTAAGACTACATTGACATCTGCATTGGTTCGTACGCTTGATTCATTGCAACGGAAAGTGATTCTGTTGGCTCCTACAGGAAGGGCAGCCAAAGTCTTTTCTGGATATGCGGAACATCCGGCTTATACGATTCATAAGAAGATATATCGCCAGAAAGTCTTTTCGAATGAGACAGATAATTTTGTGGCTAATCAGAATTTGCACCGAAATACGCTGTTCATTGTGGATGAGGCTTCCATGATTGCGAATGAAGGACTTTCAGGCGGCCATTTTGGTAGCGGACGTTTATTGGATGATCTCGTGCAATATGTATACAATGGATTGGGTTGCCGGTTGATGTTGATTGGAGATACAGCACAGCTTCCGCCGATAGGGGGAAGAGGAGAGTCCGGCACTGTCTGTAGCGGCATTGCAGGGCTATGGACTGGAGGTGACAGAGTGTGTGCTTACAAAAGTGGTACGACAAACCGAAGGTTCCGGCATCTTGTCGAATGCTACTGCCTTGCGTGAAAGGATTGTAAACGAGGATTTCTTTGAATATCCTAAAATCTGTTGTAAGAACTATCCTGATGTACGTATCCTTCCTGGAAGTGAACTGATTGAAGCCATAGACGAATGTTATGGTCATGTGGGGTTGGATGAAACGATTGTTATCTGTCGCTCCAATAAACGTGCTTCTCTATATAATAAAGGTATAAGAAATACGGTACTGTACAGGGAAGATGAACTAAACACGGGAGATATGCTGATGGTGGCCAAGAATAATTATTTCTGGGGAGCAGACTGCAAGGAACTTGATTTCATTGCAAATGGAGATGTGGCAGTGGTACGTAGGGTACGGCGTATTCGGGAAATGTATGGTTTTCGCTTCGCAGATGTAGTGCTTGCTTTTCCTGATTATGACGGGATTGAATTGGAAGTAAAGATTTTATTGGATACTCTTCATTCGGAACTTCCTTCGTTGTCGAAAGAAGAAAATGACCGTCTGTTCTATGCTGTGTTAGAAGATTATGCTGACTTACCGACCAAGCGGGAACGAATGAAAAAAATGAGGGAAGACCCTTATTACAATGCGTTGCAGATAAAATATGCGTATGCTGTTACATGTCATAAAGCGCAAGGTGGTCAGTGGAAAAGAGTTTTTCTTGATCAAGGCTACATGACGGAAGATATGCTTTCGCCCGATTATTTCCGCTGGTTGTATACCGCATTTACCCGTGCTACAGAATTATTGTATCTGGTGAACTGGCCGGAAGAGCAGACAGAAAAATAATTATAGGGTTGGAGATACAGGATGGTGATATTTTAATGGGCATATATAAAGGAAAGGCTGCCCCTCTTAATGGATGTGGAAGGACAGCCTTTCGTTGTGTGATTTTATAATAGTAGTTTATTTAATGACATTTAGTTCTTTTTCCTACCTTGATGAAAGCTTTGAATTGCCTTGTCCAAATGACATTGTTCATGACCGGCAGAAAATGCTGTACGCGAATACGCGCCTGGCCTTTCGGCACTACTGGATAGTAGAATCCGGTTACATAAATGCCTTCCTCCTGCATGCGGGCAGCAAAATCCTGTGACAGTTTGGCATCATACAACATGACAGCGCAGATAGCACTCTGTGTAGGTTTGATATCGAATCCGGCAGCAATCATCTTGTCGCGGAAATAGTTGACATTGCTCATCAGTTTGTCATGCAAGGCATTGCTTTCTTTGAGCATGCGGAACATTTCCAAACTTGCTCCTACGATAGCGGGTGCTACAGAGTTAGAGAACAAGTAAGGACGAGAGCGCTGGCGCAGCATATCGATAATTTCTTTCTTACCAGTGGTAAATCCACCCATGGCTCCACCAAAAGCTTTTCCTAATGTACCTGTAAAGATGTCAATCTTATCGTATACACCAAATTGTTCAGCCACTCCGTGTCCTGTAGGACCTACTACTCCAGCAGAGTGTGATTCGTCTACCATTACGAGTGCATTGTATTTTGCTGCCAGTTCGCAGATTTTGTCCATTGGAGCCACATTACCATCCATAGAGAATACGCCGTCAGTGGCAATGATACGGTGACGCTGTGCTTGTGCTTCCTGAAGACAACGTTCCAAATCTGCCATATCAGCATTGGCGTAGCGATAACGTTTAGCTTTACATAAACGTACACCATCAATAATGGATGCATGGTTCAAGGCATCTGAAATAATGGCATCTTCTTCTGTGAAGAGAGGTTCAAACAAACCACCATTTGCATCAAAGCATGCAGCATACAAGATAGTGTCTTCTGTATGGAAATAATCAGAAATGGCAGCTTCCAGTTGTTTGTGAAGGTCTTGTGTTCCACAAATGAAGCGTACGGACGACATACCATAACCATGAGTGTCCATGGCTTTTTGGGCTGCCTCAATCAGGCGTGTGTTGTCCGACAATCCTAAATAGTTGTTGGCACAGAAATTAAGCACTTCCTCTCCTGCGTTGACTTTGATGTCTGCACGCTGTGGAGTGGTTATTACACGTTCTTTCTTATATAAGCCGGCTGCTTCTATGTCGGCAAGTTCCTTTTTAAGGAAATCTCTAAAGTTTGTATACATATATTAATATTAAGGTTTTGCTTATGCAAAGATGCAATTTTTTTATTTAGAAAAAAAAGAGCTCGCATATTTTTATTTCATTTATAAGAACTTTTGTATATTTGCTCCGAATTTAAAAAATCTAGCTCGTTAATGAAAAACATTTTAATAATTGGAGCTACTGGACAGATTGGTTCGGGCTCACGATGCTTTTGAGAAGAAATTATTCAGGTAATGTAGTGGCTGGTTATATTCCTGGTGCTGAGCCTAAAGGAGAATTGAAAGAATCTGGTCCTTCAGCTATTGTTGATATTACGAATCCGCAACAAATTGCTGATGCGGTAAGTCAATATCAAGTAGATACAATTTATAATTTGGCTGCATTGCTTTCGGCTGTAGCAGAAAACAAGCCTCAACTAGCTTGGAAAATTGGGCTTGGGGGATTGTTTAATACACTTGAAGTAGCGCGTGAAAAACATTGTGCTGTATTTACTCCGAGTTCTATTGGTTCGTTTGGACTGGTACTCCTAAGGATAAGACTCCTCAGGATACAGTACAGCGTCCTAAAACAATGTATGGTGTCACTAAGGTTTCTGGAGAATTGTTGAGTGACTATTATTTCACTCGTTTTGGTGTGGATACCCGTTCTGTTCGTTTCCCGGGATTGATTTCGTATGTGACTCCTCCGGGTGGTGGTACTACAGACTATGCTGTTGATATTTATTATTCTGCTGCTAAAGGTGAAAAATTTGTCTGCCCGATTGCTGAGGGTACTTATATGGATATGATGTATATGCCGGATGCCTTGCGTGCAGCGGTAGAAATTATGGAAGCAGATCCGTCTAAGTTGGTTCATCGTAATTCATTCAACATCGCTTCTATGAGTTTTGAACCAAATACAATCTATCAGAATATCCGTAAATATCTTCCGGAATTTGAAATGCAGTATCAGGTAGATCCATTGCGTCAGGCTATTGCAGAGTCTTGGCCAAATTCATTGGATGATACATGTGCCCGTGAAGAATGGGGTTGGAAACCGGAATATGATTTGGATGCCATGACTCAAGACATGCTTGCGAAACTGAAAGAACGTTTTGGGCGTTAATTGTTAACAGATTTGATGCTATATAATTGAAATCCCCTCACTCTCCCTGATTATAGAAAAGAGTGAGGGAATTTTTTGTATAAGAATTTCTTTTGTTAGAATATACTTTGGAAAAATGTCTTGATGGCTTCTGGCTTTATGTAATGAAGTGTATGCTCTTTTACTTTTATAGAATCCATCAGGCAACGTAGCCCTTTATAGCCGTCTGCAGATTCTTTCAGCACTTTTTCTGTATAGAAGTTTTCGGCTTTCTTGTTTTTCGGACTTTCCGGTAGATTTTTAAACTGCCCGATGTAGATGTTTTCTTCGAAAGCATTTCGGGTAGAAGATGTAAAATCAAAACGGCTGGGTTCTGCTGCATAATAGATATTTTGACGGAAACAAGTATTGTCTGCATATCCATCCCAGGAGTCAGAAGTGATCATCGTACGGTCTACTGCATCAGACGGTTTAGGGTTGGCGTGGATGATATTACGTTCGACTAATGTTTGTTTTACGGGACCAGCTATGTGGATACTGGGAGAAAACATACCTTGACGTGTTTCTTTCGGGCGTATACCGTCTCCTATACTGATATTGTATCGAATAATGCTTCCGATGTTTCCGCAGCTATAATTTCCGGCATTTCCACTGTTACATATAAGTACCATTCCTCCGTAATTGTCGTGACTGTAATTGTATTGTATAAGGGTATTCTGGCAATTGTAGTCGGAATCGAATCCTTGTGCATCTCAGGGCGCTTTATGTCCCCATACTTCATTATATTGTATGACGGTATTGTCACAACTCCAGGGCCAGATACCTGCTGCTGCCTCTGTCATTGGAAGAATGTCAGGTGAATCGCACATGAGATTATACTCAATCAGTGTACTGTCACAACCTATGGGGACAATGCCGTCGCCGGGAACTTTTTCAATTACGTTGTTTCTTACGATGGTATGTTTATTCGGATACCAGTTTTCACGGTCGTAATAACCACTCCAAATCATGGCATTGCGTTCACATCTTAAAATGTGGCAATTTTCTATGGTCAGGCTGTCAAAGCATGAGCGAATACTGTCTCCTCCGTTTACAATCAGGATACCGCTTCCTCCTCCCTCTTCTTTGACAAGAGAACCATTGACATCACGTATGGTAAGGTTGTTTATTCTGATGTTATGAGAAATACCATAATCAGTGCATTCTACTTTTAATCCGGTACGTCCGGCCTTTCGTTCTTTCCCTGTATTACTGATTTCAAGGTTTTGAATTGTGAAGTAATCGGAATTGAAAATACGTACGGCATACATGGAGGTATCATTCCCTGCAATGCATGGTTTTTGATTGCCTTCACCGTATGCATCGATAATGATGGGGTGAGTGTAGGTACCTTTGCCTGTGACTTCCAATATTCCGGGAAATGTTTCCCCTTTTTTGAGTAGTATTTTATCACCGGGCTGTAGGGAGATTTGTTTCAAATGTTCTAGACTTTGCCAGGCAGAGCGAGGTGAGGTTCCATTGTTTTGGTCACTTCCTGAAGTTGCATCCAGGTAATAGACGTGTGATGAGTTGCATGCATAAAAAACAGATGAAAGTAAGTAGAATGCAAGCTGTGTCCATGTAGAGGTTTTCATAATATATAAATTGTATTTCATTGTAAAGGTAATGATATTGTTGAATATAAAAGCAATTTTCTATTTTTGTTGATGGTTTCATTCTATTTTTTGACAGAATTGTTTTATACAGAGTAGCTGTTTTGTCTTATTTTTGTATATGGTATCTTAAAACTTAATATCAATGAAAAAACTATGGATGGTGCTTGCCTTATGGGGAGCTTTAGCAGCGCAGCTGCATGCACAATGGAAGCCGGTTGAGGGACGTATTAGAACACAATGGTCTGAACAGGTAAATCCTGATAATGTATTACCAGAATATCCACGGCCTATTATGGAAAGAACAGAATGGAAAAATCTGAATGGCCTTTGGGATTATGCAATTATAGAAAAAGGAAAACATACCCCTTCTGTTTTTGATGGGAAAATTCTGGTACCTTTTGCTGTAGAATCTTCTTTGTCGGGAGTTGGTAAGACAGTAGGTGCGGAAAAAGAACTGGTTTATCGTCGTTCGTTTGACGTTCCTTCTTCTTGGAAAGGGAAAAAAGTACTTCTGCATTTCGGAGCAGTCGACTGGAAAACTGATGTGTGGGTAAATGATGTAAAAGTAGGTAGCCATACTGGAGGATTTACTTCTTTCTCTTTTGATATTACGGAAGCTTTGCAAAGGAAAAACAATACTCTACTGGTAAAGGTGCGGGACCCGACAGATAAGGGTTACCAGCCAAGAGGAAAGCAGGTATCGCGTCCTGAAGGTATATGGTATACTCCGGTAACAGGAATATGGCAGACCGTCTGGCTGGAACCTGTCAGTGAATCGTATATTCAGGACTTGCGTATTACTCCGGACATTGATAATTCCTTGCTTTCTTTGAAGGCCTTGGTAAAAGATGCTACTTCAAAAGATTTGGTAGAGGTAAAAGTCTTTGATGGTCAGCAGCTGGTGGCGCAAGGAAAAAGTATTAATGGAGAGTGTGTACAGGTAGCAATGCCGGAGAATACAAAATTATGGTCTCCCGAATCTCCTTTCCTTTATACGTTGAAGGTTTCTTTAAAACAGGGTGGAAAACTGGTGGATGAAGTGTCCAGTTATGCAGCTATGCGAAAATATTCTTCCAAACGTGATGCCAACGGTATTGTACGTCTGGAGTTGAATAACAAGCCGTTGTTCCAGTTTGGTCCTCTGGATCAGGGCTGGTGGCCGGATGGATTATATACGGCTCCTACGGATGAAGCCTTATTGTATGATATACAGAAGACAAAAGATTTTGGATTTAATATGATTCGCAAACATATTAAAGTAGAGCCTGCACGCTGGTATACCTATTGTGACAAGTTAGGTATCATTGTATGGCAGGACATGCCCAGCGGTGACCGTAACCCGGAATGGCAGAACCGGAAATATTTTGAGGGCACTGAAATGAAGCGAAGCGCAGAGTCGGAAGCTTGTTACCGGAAGGAATGGAAGGAAATAATGGATGCATTGTATTCTTATCCTTGCATTGGCACATGGATTCCATTTAATGAAGCTTGGGGACAGTTTAAAACTCCGGAAATAGTGGAATGGACCAAGCAATATGATCCGACCCGTCTGGTTAATCCTGCCAGTGGAGGTAACCATTACACTTGTGGGGATATGCTGGATTTGCATAACTATCCTGCTCCGGAATTGTATCTGTATGATGCACAGAGAGCTACAGTCTTAGGTGAGTATGGAGGTATTGGCTGGGTAGTACAGGGACATATTTGGGAACCGGACCGTAACTGGGGATATATTCAGTTCAATTCTTCTAAGGAAGTGACAGATGAATACGTGAAATATGCGGAAAAACTTTATGATTTAATACCTCGTGGCTTTTCTGCAGCAGTATATACGCAGACCACAGATGTAGAAGTGGAAGTAAATGGTTTGATGACATACGACCGCAAAGTAATAAAATTGGATGAAAAGCGAGTTCGTGAGATTAACCGTAAGCTATGTGAATCTTTAAATAAATAAGGTAAAAAGATAATATGATACAGAGGGAAAGAGAATTCTGTCGTAGAATGCTCTTTGCCCCTCTGTTCTTTTGAAAAATATATACCTTTGTGACTATGATGAAAAAACATACTGTATTATATAGCGTAATTATATTGTTACTTTTCTTTTTGCTTTCCGGAAGTAATAATATCTTCTTCAACGTCTTATTATTTTCGGACATTGGGTATCAATGATGGCCTTTCGCAGAGCACTGTAAATGCAATACTGCAAGATCAGAAAGGATTTATGTGGATAGGAACAAAAGATGGCTTGAATCAGTATGATGGACAAGAATGTAGAGTTTTTCAGAAAGAGAATTCTTCATTAGGCAATAATTTCATTACAGCCTTTATATGAAGATTGTGAGGGATATATTTGGGTAGGAACTGATGGGGAGTATATATTTATAATCCCGTTCAAGAGGAATTTCAGTTTTTAGATACAGAAATTGTATCTTCAGATGAAAAAATTACACGTGCTGTAACCTGGATTACATCTGATTCACAAAATAATATCTGGATTTCAGTTGATAATCAGGGCTTGTTTTGTTACAACAGGGGAAAAAAGAATTTGACAAAAGTTGTTTCTTGTGGAGAGTCAGGAATTGCCAATGTAACTCATTTCTGGTTTTATGCAGGTCAGCTGTGGATTGCTCGTTATGAGGATAATTTATATGTTTCGAAAGACAACTCTTCTTTTAATGCTTTTAACGATGTAGATGGAGAGGATATTTTTAAAGGTCTTGTAATTAATTCTTATGTAGAAGGGTTGCATAATTGTTTGTATGTGGGGACTTCCAAAGGTTTGATGGAGATTAATTTGACCTCTCGTAAGGTAAGGAAGTTATTGGACGAATATGTGCGCGACATTTGTTTCCGTTCCGATACGGATTTGTGGATTGGAACAGAGCAGGGACTGTATATTTATAATATAGAAACAAATGAGTATGAGCATTTGACTACGCCGGATATAGATGAACGTTATGCTCTTTCTGATAATGCGATATATAGTGTATATAAAGACCGTGAAGGGGAATGTGGGTAGGTTCTTATTTTGGAGGATTAAATTATTACCCTTGTCAATATACCTATTTTGAGAAATATTATCCTCGCGAGACTCTCCCGCAAATGGGAAGGCGTGTTCGGGAATTCTGTGCCGGGAATGATGGTACATTATGGTTTGGCACGGAAGATAAAGGGTTGTTTAATTTTAATCCTGAGGATGGAAAGATAAAACCGTTCCATCATTTGGAACTGGGACATAATATTCATGGCCTATGTTTGGATGGCAACAGTTTGTGGGTTGGTACTTTTTCTGATGGGCTGAGTCATATCGATTTACGCACAAACACCTTGAAGCATTATAGCAAAGGAAATGCACTTAATACATTGAATTCCGATAATATTTTTTCTGTATGTAAGACCAGTACCAACGATATTTGGATTGGTACAACTTCAGGTTTATTGAGATATAATCGTTCGTCGGATGATTTTCTACGTATAAAAGAGTTGGATAATGTTTTTGTTTATGATATTCTTGAAGATAGTTACGGGAAATTGTGGCTGGCAACTTATTCGGATGGAGTCTTTTGTTATGATCTGCCTCAGAATCGTTGGAAACATTATAAGTGGATTCCCGAGGATAGCACATCTTTGCCTTATAATAAGGTAATTAGTATATTTGAAGATAGTCATAAACGGATATGGTTTACTACGCAAGGCGCCGGTTTCTGTCGTTTCTGTCCGGAAACTGACAATTTTGTTTGCTATGATATGACTGACGGATTTCCCAGTAATATTGTATATAAAATAGTAGAAGATAATGAAGGGAAATTGTGGTTGACAACAAATAAAGGTTTGGTGTCATTTTATCCGGAAACAGGTGCCAAACATATATATATACAGCTAATGGATTACTTAGTAATCAGTTTAATTATCAGTCAGGATTCAAAGATGATAAGGGGACGATTTACTTAGGAAGTATTGATGGATTTATAGCTTTTAATCCTTATGAATTTGTCGAGAATAAACAAGTTCCTTCATTGGCATTGACCGATTTCTTCTTATTTAATAAACGTTCTCCGATTGGCGTAAAGGGTTCTCCTCTTTCTAAAAGTATTACTTATTCAGATGAAATTGAGGTGAGTGCAGAGCAAAATTCATTTTCTTTGAGGGCTGCCGTATTGAGTTACCAGGCTCCTCTGTCAAATGTAATAGTCTATAAGTTGGAAGGATATGATAAGGAGTGGTATACGTTAGAAGGTGGAAATTCGAAGATTAGTTATTCTAATTTACCTTATGGTTCATATACATTAAGAGTTAAAGGGGCCAATAGTGATGGTATCTGGAGTCTTCAGGAGCGGATATTGAAAATCAAAGTGAATCCTCCTTTTTATCTTTCTTGGGCAGCTTATACTATTTACGGTGTTCTGTCAGTCTTATTTATCTTGATGGGGGTGTATTATTTCCGGAAAAAGAGTCAGCGGAAGCATTTGCGGGCGATGGAAATTTTGAAATATGAAAAAGAACGTGAATTATATACGGCGAAAATAGATTTTTTCACTAATGTGGCACATGAAATACGTACTCCTTTGACTTTGATAAAAAGTCCTTTGGAAAATGTGCTGGCTTCTGCTCATTTGGATGAAGATATAAAAGATGACCTTGAAATTATGGATTTGAATACCAATCGTTTACTGGATTTGGTAAATCAGTTGCTTGACTTCCGTAAGACGGAAACAAAAGGTTTCAGGTTAAATTTTATGGATTATAATTTATCGGGTATTTTACAAGCTATTTATAAGCGTTTCACTCCTCTTGCTCGAGAAAAAGGTTTGGAGTTTACGATAGAAAGTATAGATGATTTACATGCTTCGGTCGATAAGGAGGGATTTACGAAGATTATAAGTAATTTGTTTACCAATGCCATTAAATATTCGGATACTTATATCCATGTGAAATTACGTTTGGACAACTCTTCTAATTTATTGATTCTGTCTGTAGAAAACGATGGAGTAATTGTTCCAAAAACTGAACGTGAAGAGATCTTTAAACCTTTTAAGCAATATCATGAAGAAAATACTCATGTGCAAGGTACCGGTATCGGACTTGCATTGGCTCGTTCTTTAGCAGAATTGCATGGGGGAAAATTATCGATGGATGAAGCATTGGATTGTAACCGTTTTATTCTTCAGCTTCCATTGTGTCATGAACAGATATTAAATTTGTCACATACAGAAGAGGAAGAGCCTGTTCCCGTCGTAGGTTCGAATGTTGTGGAACCGCTTTCGCAGTCAGATTCCTTCCGCTATACGTTGTTGATAGTAGAGGATAATGCTGAAATGCGTAAATTTTTACAGAAGCAGTTGGCTGAATCTTATAAAGTGTTTGCTGCATCCAATGGAGTTGAAGCTTTGAAAATTTTGCAGACTTCTATTGTGAATCTGGTTCTTTCGGATATAATGATGCCTGAAATGGATGGTTTGGAATTGTGTAATGTAATAAAGTCTGATTTGAATTACAGTCATATTCCTGTTATTTTATTGACCGCTAAAACCACTTTACAGTCAAAGATTGAAGGAATGAAAGCCGGAGCCGATGCGTATGTGGAAAAGCCATTCTCTATGGAATACCTGAAAGTTTGTATTTCGAATCTGTTGAAAAATCGTGAACAGTTACAAGCTACCTTTGTCCATGCACCTTTTGTGCAGACAAATAGTATGGCAATTACTAAGGCTGATGAAGAATTTCTGAAAAAATTGAATGAAATTGTACAGGCCAATATTCAGAATCCTGATTTTAGCTTGTTGGATATGGCAGACCAGTTGTGTATGAGTCGTTCAAGTTTGAACCGTAAGATAAAGGGAATACTGGATGTCACACCGAATGACTATATTCGTATTGAACGATTGAAAAAAAGCAGCCCAGCTTTTAAAAGAAGGAAATTGCAAGATTAATGAAGTGTGTTACATGGTTGGTTTTAATACGCCATCTTATTTTACCAAATGTTTTCAGAAACAATTTGGAATGTTACCTAAAGATTTTGCAGGAGATAAATAATCGATTCTTCGAAAATGTTTTTTATGCAACGAATTTGTCATGAAATATAAGAAACATTTCATGACAAGTGTTGTGTGCTCTATTATTTCCTTTTGACAGTATTGTAATATGAAATGAGCGTATTTTTCTCCTTGTTATGTTATGGAAGGCCTACATTTGTACTGAATCAATAAACTAATAAACTATGAGAATAAAAAGAAGTCCTTAGAATTTTATGTATTGCAGTTAACTTTAAATGTATTTTGTAGAGTGAATTATTCACTTTGTTTTTTTAAATCTAATCTATCTGTTTTAAGCAATGGCAAAAAAACTATTATTTCTGTTTTTTACATTCTTTACATTAAATATTTATGCTCAGAATGTAACAATGACCGGTACAGTAGTTGATGTAGAAAATCTTCCTTTGATTGGAGTTAATGTGATTATAAAAGGAAGTACAGTGGGAACAACTACAGATTTGGATGGTAATTTCTCTTTAGAAGGGAAAAAGGGAGATGTACTTGTTTTTTCCTATATTGGTATGGTGTCTCAAGAGATAACTTTTAAAGGACAGCCTTTAAAAATTGTTATGAAGGATGATTCGGAAGCTCTTGATGAAGTCGTTGTGATTGGTTATCAGTCTGTGAAAAAATCAGATCTTACAGGTGCTGTGGCAGTTGTAGATGCTAAGGAAATGAAAAAAAGTGCAGCTGGAACAATTACTAGTCAGTTGCAAGGTTTGGCGACAGGTATTAATGTTCGTAGTACCGGTAGAGCTGGTGAAGATGCTTCTATAGAAATTCGTGGAGTCGGTTCGTTGAGTGATAATTCTCCTTTGTGGATTGTAGATGGAATGATTACCAATCCTGGAGTAGATTTTAATCCAGCGGATATTGAATCCATGCAAATTTTGAAAGATGCTTCTGCTGCAGCTATTTATGGTTCTCGTGCTGCTAATGGAGTCATTATTGTGACGACTAAGAAGGGTAGCAAAGGCCCGATGAAAGTTGGTGTTAGTGTAAAAGAAACATTAGAATGGAGTCCGAAATATGATCTTATGAATGCTGCTGAATATAAGAAGTATAATGATATGGCTTATAATGAGGCTATAAAAAATGGAGTAGGTAGCATTACTTCTTTACAGCAACACTCAGATTTTGATACTAATTGGCAGGATGAAGTATTTAAAACTGCTTTAGTTCAAGATTATAATGTGTCATTGTCTGGTGGTGGAGAATCTGGAAATTATTATGTATCAGCTGGATATTATAATAATGATGGAGTTTCTTATGGTAATAGTTTTAATCGTTATAGCTTTCGTGTAAATACTACAGGCAAGAGGGGATGGTTCTCTTTTTGGGGAAAATTTAGCTTATTCATTGACAAAAAAGATCCTTTGCAGACCAATCCCTATAATGATGTCATGCGTATGATGCCTACTATACCTGTGTATGATGAAAATAATCCAGGAGGCTATGGTTATGGAGATGCTGCTAAATATAATACCTTTGGAACTAATCCGATAGCACGTGAGAATCTGGAAGAAATGGAGGAACGTCAGAATCGTATAAATGGTTCCGTATGGCTGGAATTTAAACCTTTTGATTTCTTGTCTTATAAGTTTAATGGAGGTATAGATTTATATTTCTATGAAAAGTCATGGTTTAGAGGAGAAGGTAACTGGACACAGAATCAGGAACATCGTGATCCGGAAAGTCAGAAACAACGTGACAATACATATAATATGCTGATTGAGCATACCTTGAATTTCAATAAGGATTTTGGAAAGCATCATGTAGATGCCGTTGTTGGTACCACTTATCAGAGTCATGAGTGGGAAGGATTGTGGGCTTCACGTTTGAATTTTCCGTTAATAAGTGATGAAGAATGGTTGCATGTACTTGATGCAGGAAAAAGCAATCAGCAAAATACAAATAGTATTAGTAAGAATGCAATGATTTCTTATCTGGGTCGTGCAAATTATATTTATGATGATAAATATTATTTTACAGCTACTTTCCGTCGTGATGGTACTTCTCGTTTGTCTAAAGAAAATCGTTGGGGTAATTTCCCTTCTGTATCTGCTGCTTGGAGAATCTCTAAGGAAAAATTCTTTAAATCATCTTGGATAGACGATTTGAAAATTAGAGGAAACTGGGGGCGTCTGGGTAATTCATCCATTGGTGACTGGGATTACTTAGGTACAATTAATCAGAGTTTGGTGACGATTATAGGAGGAGTACCGGTAGCCGGAGCTGCACAAGTAAAACTGGTAAATAGTAATTTGGTTTGGGAAACAAAGGAGACGATGAACTTTGGTTTGGATGCAGCATTTTTAAACCAGCGTTTAAATGTTAGTGCTGAATATTATATATCTAAGACATCTGATGTTTTGACAGATATGCCGATTGCCTTATCTACAGGTAATCAGGGTGGGGCTCCAAAAGCCAACGCTGCAAGTTTGAAGAACTCAGGTTTTGAAATGACAATAGGTTGGAGAGATCAAGTGTCTGATTTTAAATATAATGTTAGTCTGAATCTTACTACATTAAAGAATGAGGTGACAGATTTAGGTTATGATAAGCCTTATTTGATTTCTGGCCAATCTATCAGTAAGCCGGGCGAGCCATTAGCTATGTTTTATCTACGGAAAACAGATGGACTCTTTAGAACACAGGAAGATATTGATAATTATGTAAATTCTAAAGGAGAACCTATTTTAATAAATGGACAACGTCCACAATTGGGTGATGTAAGATATGTAAATGTTGATGATGACACAAATATTACAGATAATGATCGACAAATCTGTGGAAGTCCTTGGGCTAAGCTACAAACTTCTTTAATATTTAATGCGGAGTGGAAGAATTTTGATTTGAGTATGATGTGGTATGGCCAATTTGGAAACAAGATTTATAATGTAGACAAATGGCAGGGACGTTTGTTCTCTGATAATTCAAATTATATTCGTTTTGAAAAAGGAGAAGAACCTTATCAGGAGAATCCATCTTCAAGCACCCCTCGTATTATCTATGGTGACCAGCGAAATTCAATGGATAGCGATCGTTTCTTGGAAAACGGTTCATATTTTAGATTGAAAAATATTTCTGTAGGTTATACATTTAAAAAGTCTTGGTTGAGTAGTTATGGAATTGATAAACTAAGATTGTATGTGACTGGAAGTAACTTGCTTACTATTACAGGATATAGTGGCCTGGATCCGGATTTTGTAAATACAGATGTGTGGAATAGAGGTACTAGTGGATTTACTTTCCCTAATACTCGTTCAGTAATGTTTGGTTTGGATTTGACTTTTTAATTGATTTTGATATGAAAAAAAATATACAACTTTTTGTTAGGTAGTGCATTGGTCTTTTGTACAGGATGTAGTGCTGATTTATTAGATATAGACAATCCCAATGAAGTAACTATACCTACATTCTGGAATAAGGCTGCTGATGCAGAAGCGGGTGTAAACGCTTGTTATAGTGCCTTGTATAAAGAGCCTACATGGATGCGTTGGCTTTCTTTCCGTTATGATTTGTCGTCGGATGAGGGATGGAGTTCTTCACCTTGGATTGAGTTAGGAGATTGGACGCGATTCTTATATTCTAACTATAATTTTAATGAAGGTAATAATCAGCATTGGGAATATTTTTATATGGGTATTTTCCGTTGTAACCAAGTGTTGAAATATGTACCTGCAATTGATATGGACGATACTGAAAAAAAGCAAGTTTTGGCACAGGCGTCGTTCATGCGTGCATTGTGGTATTTTCAGATAAACTTACTTTGGGACAAAGGTACATTGATATTGGAACCTGTTGATGCCGGTTATCGTCCGAAAGATGCTACGGAGGCTGAAATTTGGGCTCAAGTGGAAAAAGATTTACTTTACGCTGCAGAAAATTTGCCAGATAGTTGGGATGCAGAGAATTTGGGACGTGCCACTCGTGGAGCAGCTAAAGCATTACTTGGAAAAGCATACATGCAACAGCATTTGTATGATAAAGCAAAAGAACAGTTGAGCTGGTTAATAGAAAAGGAAAAGACCGGTTTGTATGGTTTAATTGATAATTGGGTAGATAATTTCACGGACTTGAATGAAAATAACAAAGAGAGTGTTTTTGAAATTCAATTTGATGATAAGAACAAAGGTGATACTGGAAATAATGCTAGTATGGCTACCGGTTTTCAGAGAACACAGTTTTATGCTCCTAGTGGAATCGGTTGGGGAGATGGAAAAGCCAGACGTTGGTTGGTTGATGAATATCTGAAAGAGAAGAGGATTGATGGGGAAAATGATATTCGTCTGTATAACAGTATTTTATATCATGGATTTTCTTTAGACTTTCCTAATGAGTCAAAGAAATATTATAATATAGCAGATGCGGATGCTGATGAACAGTGGAATAATTGGGGAAAAGATCCGGAAGACTGCTATATACGTAAATATAATACTTCTTATTATCGTGACAGAAGATTATTTTGCACGTAATAATTATCGTATCATACGTTATGCAGATATTCTGTTAAATTATGCAGAATGTATTGTTGAGACAAATGGTACGGTTGCTGAGGCTGCTAAGTATGTAGATCAGGTACGTGATAGAGTTGGTTTGGCTAAGTTGAAAGATAGCCGATGGGCTGCTTGTCTTAACTCTAAGGATGCTTTCCTAAAGCGTTTACAAATGGAGAGAACTTTGGAGTTATGTTTTGAGGGATGGCGTTGGGCTGATTTGAAACGTTGGGGAATGTTGGATACACAAGAAGGTATCAATGAATTGAAATCTCGTGATGCAGACTTCAACAATTTTGTGATTGGTAAACATCGTCGATTACCTATTCCTCAATATGAAATAGATCAAAGTGATGGGCAGTTGACTCAGAATCCTATGTATTAATTATTTATTTCCGTCCCCATTTGGGGACGGAAATACCTTAAATTTAAAGATTATATGGAAACACATAATAAATGGATTTTTTTATTATTTTGTTCTTTGTGCTTGCACATTTCAGCACAAGAGATACAAAATCCAATATTGCCGGGAGTTGCTGATGCTGGTATTGTAAAATACAACGGCAAATATTATATTGGTGGAGTTCATACAAATGGAGATTTTTATATATCAGATGACTTGGTTCATTGGGGAAAGCCTGTACATGTAGTTTCCATAGATAATGATTGGATTAGGGATTCCAAAGTAGGAAATGATCAGATTCATGCCAATCATATGTTATATGATAATGGAACTTTTCATTTATATTGGTCTGTAAATTATTGGGGAAAAGATAAGCATGCTGTACATATAGTTCATGCTCAGAGTGATAGCATATTAGGGCCCTACATAGAGCCGGTTAAGGCAACTTGGATGGACAATCGTATTGATCCTTATATATTTAAAGATGATGATGGCCAGCTTTATATGTATATGGTCCGTTTTACAGATGGTAATACTATATGGGGTAGAAAGATGAAAAATCCTTCTGAGTTTTCGGGAGAACCAGTTTGCTTGTTTTCATCGTTGCCAGATACTTGGGAAACAATGGATAATCAGTGGCGGAAGGACCTTTGTGTTATTAAGTATCGAGGAAAGTATTATATGATGTATAATGCGAATCATACTTCTACAGAATGGGGAAATTATCAATTAGGTGTTTCTGTGGCTGATTCGCCGTTAGGATTCCAGAATGGGAGTAAATACAGCTATCCTGTGGTGAAGTCGAATCAAATTGACTTAGAAGATAATAATTTGGATGTATTACGTTATTATGATAATGGATACTTTCCACAATTTGCATATTGTGAGTTTTTCCCAGGAAATAATTGGACTAAAAAATCTTTTGATGATAGTGGGTGGAAAAGAGGTATGTCTGGTTTTCAGGCATAAAATTGGAGGGCTCAACAACAAGGTCTCAAGGAACAGTCTGGACTTCGGATCGATTATGGTTACGTAAGACTTTTCATATAAAAAAGGTATCCGAAAACTATATTTTACGTGTGGCACATGATGGTGCTACCAAAATATATTTGAATGGCTGTTTGGTCTATGATAAACAAGGTGCGGATTATTGTATGATAGATTTCAATAGGGAACAATTACAATACTTGGTTGCAGGCGAAAATATACTTGCAGTAGAAACAAATCGTGGTATCTCTACAAATTTTTTTGATGTAGCTTTGTTTGATGCGGATAAAGAACAGCCTTTTAATATTTTATATAGTCCTGGACAACCTAATATCGTGAGAGGGGTAAACGGATTTGAATGGTGGCTGGTATACATGGCTAATAAGAATGCCGAAATGAGAGGGCAATATATAAACAGAATACACTTTTGGGGTAAAGAGTTGTATGTTGATGGCATTACAGATTGTAGCTCGGAAGGATACCATCCTGAACCTTCTCTTCCAACTTGGAAAGATAATTTTGATAATGAGGTTGAATCTGTATTAAAATGGAATTGGATTAATCAGGACGATTGGAGCATTGAAAATGGAGAGTTGAAGGGGAAATCCATCTCTTCTTTGTCTTGTGCTTTTGTGAACAATGTGATAGCTTCTCAAACGTATTTATTTGAGACTGGAATAAATCCTGATGGTAATTCAGGTATTATTGTTTGGTGGAAAGATAATCAGAATCATATTCGGTTAGGGTTAGATAAGATTCGTCATACATGGTATCTTTTAACTTGTTTACAAGGAAAAAATACTAGGAAAGATTTTAAATTGCCTTCAGACTTTAAATGGAAGTCATATCATTCTATGCGTGTAGAACGAAATATGAATCAGCTACTGGTATGGATAGATGAAATACCTGCAGTGGGACAGTCTTGTTTTACAGACTTGCCATATGACTCAAGTATTCCCGGTATTTTCATAGAAAGTGGGACAGCTGCTTTTGATGGGGCTTTGTATACAATCGGTTTTGATGAGTATGATAGCTCTATTTCAGAGTGGAATGTGTTACAAGGAAATTGTACACGAGGTTCAGAGGGACTGAAAACAATTGATGAAAAATTTATAGCTGTAAAAGGTGAAAATTTATCTCGATATACATTTGAGGCGCAAGTAACGAATACTTCTTTAACAGGTTCTGCAGGAATATATCCTATTTATGTGGATGATAAGAATTATGTAAAATTGGTGTTGAATTCTGTAACGCATAATTGGGAAGTTGAGATTGTAAAAAATGGGAAAGTTATGCTTGAAAAGAAACATGGGCTTTCTTCTATCAAAACCGTATATCCAGATGTAAAGTATACCGATTTTATAGAGAAATGTTACCCAATGTCAGTGCCGGTATGGATAGATGGCGTTTATTTAAACCGTCATGAGATTAATAATAAGTCTGAGTTTGTGGAAAATATGTTCTCAAAATTTAATATAGAGTATTTGTGGAAGGGAGAATGGAAATCTTTACCCATAAAAGATATAACTATACCAGAACATATAATGTATAATAAGGCAACGATGGCTCCAATGCAGATCGAAGCTCTTCGATTTATTAATAAAAATCCGGAAGACTATAATCGTCATATTTATAAGATACGTGTAGACGAGCTATTTAAAAGCTTCATATAATTTACGAGTTGTAAGAAATTCTGAACGTTTGTTCTTATTTATAGATGGTGTACAAATAGCAGAATTTCCCATAGATTTTGGTGATTCTTGTATTGGATTATATGCGGAGAATACTTCTGCTTTGTATAATGGAATGTTATATTATCATATAGGAAAGTAATATGAAAAGTATTGTAAACATTAGTGTGCTGTTATTCTCAATTGTGATTTTTTCTTGCGGAAATGGCAGTAAGAATGGAGAGAGTGAAAAAGGCGATACTTTGTCGCTGGTTCATGAAAAGGTGACATTGGCCGATCCTTTTATCATGTTGTATCATAACACTTATTATGCTTATGGTACAAACTCAGATGAGGGAATTGAGGTTTACACATCAAATGATTTGCGTGAATGGAAACTTAAAGGATTGGCATTGAATAAAAAAGATGTATGGGGTGAACGTTGGTTTTGGGCTCCGGAGGTTTATGAAATAAATGGTGTGTTTTATATGTACTATTCTGCGAATGAACATATTTGTGTCGCTACTTCAGATTCTCCATTAGGACCATTTACGCAGAAGATACGGAAGCCAATGATTGAAAAATGAGAAATGTATCGATAATTCTTTTTTATAGATGAAGATGGAACGCCTTACTTATTTTTTGACCGTTTTAATGATGGTTTAAATATATGGGTGGCTGAATTGGAAAAAGATTATATGACTATAAAAGAGAATACGATGCATCCTTGCATTCATGTATCTCAAAAATGGGAAGAGGTATGGCCCAGGGTCAACGAAGGATCTTTTGTTGTAAAGCATGAAGATTTGTATTATATGACTTATTCAGCCAATAGTTATGAAAGTCAGTTTTATGGTATAGGTTGTGCCACGGCTACAGACATAATGGGGGAATGGAAAAAATATGATACTAACCCTTTGCTACAGAAACCTGAAGGATTAGTTTGAGTGGGACATAGTGCTATGTTTGTAGACAAAGAAGGAAGTCTACGTATTGTTTATCATGCCCATAAAGATATGCAACACATACATCCTCGTGCGATGTATATTGGAAAAGTTGACTTCGTAGATGAAAATGGCATAGCAATAATGAAAATTAGTCAGGATTATATTGTTCCCCATTTAGTAAAATAGCTTTATGAGAATTGTTTCAATATTATTAGGCTTTGTATTAGGTATTTTAGTTTTTTTCTTGTAGACGAATGCCGGTAGAACCGATAACTATGGCATCATTATTGGAGGAAATGACAGACCGTACCTCACTGGCATTGTATCCTTACCCTTCTTATAAATCTTTGCAGTTTAGCAGTTATGACCGCGCTTCTGTTACAAAAGATTCTTCTTCATGGTATGCCAATTGGGATCGCAGTCAATTTATACGTACTGAAACAAATCACGGACGAAGAGAATTTGTTTTGTTTGACGTAGATGGGCCTGGGGCTGTTACCCGTTTCTGGGTAACTGTTGCTGAGTATTCAGGTAAGGGCGTATTACGTTTTTATATTGATGGTAAAGAAACTCCGGAAATAGAAGGGGAGGTATTAAGTATAATAGGAGGTGAACAGTTGGTAGGTTATCCGTTAGCTGCTTCTGTTTCAGATTTGACTGACTACCTTCAGCGGGGACATAATTTGTATTTGCCAATTCCTTTTTCAAAATCTTGTAAGATAACTTATGAGAGTCCATCTATTAGAGAACCTGGAGAATTTTCTGGAGAATGTTTTTATTATAATATCAATTATCGTAAATATGAAAAGGGGATTCATGTAGAAAGTTTCTCAAAGTCAGATTTGATTAAAAATCGAGAATTAATAAAATCTGTTCAGAAGCGTTTGCTGATGCCGTCGTATACTGAAGATAGGTTACAATCTGTATCGGCTTTCCGAGATAGTTTGTGCAGTGAAGATAGTTTAAGTTTGCATTTACAAGGTACGCATGCTATTCGTAAATTGCAAGTTAAATTAAAGTCTGAGAACTATGTCCAAGCTTTTACGGTCATCTGTACTTACTATTAAGTTTGATGGGCAGCGAACTGTTTGGGTACCCGTTGGGGATTTTATGGGAATAGGGAACCGCTTTTCTGCGTATAAGACTTATTATACAGAAGTTACTCCTGATTCATTACTTTCTTGTTATTGGGTGATGCCTTATAAAAAAAGATTGTGTTATATCATTGAAAAATGAATCTTCTCAGAAGATTGGTGTAAGTTTGGAGGTGGAGTATGCTGACTGGGAATGGAGTGATAACACTATGTACTTTGGAGTAGGATGGAAAGAGTACAATCATTTGTATACAGGAAAACAGCGTGATATGAAGGGCACAGATTCACAATTTGATGTGAATTTTGTTTCACTTGTTGGGAAGGGTGTTTATGTGGGAGATGCGCTTACACTTTTTAATTCAGTAGCAGACTGGTGGGGAGAAGGAGATGAGAAAATCTATGTAGACGGTGAACGTTTCCCTTCGCACTTTGGGACAGGAACAGAAGATTATTATGGATATGCGTGGTGTATGCATAATTTCTTTCAGCATCCGTTTATTGCAGAGCCTGACGGCACAGGAGCCACTCAGTGTGGTCATGTTGCTAATGTACGTTATCGGGCGCTGGATGCGATACCTTTTAAGGAGTCGTTGGTTTTCGATATGGAATTGTGGCACTGGGGAAGTGCATATATAAATTATGCTCCGACTACTTATTTTTATTTGTTTCCGAAAACTAAAGTAAATCGAGGGGAAGAAGAAACAAGTGTTAAGTTGAAAGTTGTAAAGCATAAGAATGAATTAGTACCTAATTCTCCAGATCACAATGGTTGCATAGAAGGAGAGTATATGGATATAAATCTTTCTTCTGGAATTGAAAAATCACAGAGTATATCAGATATGCATTGGAGTAATGGAGCACAATTTTTTTGGCAAGGGAGTGGATTTGGTGATATTGCTGAATTAGGATTTGAGATAAAAAACGCTGGAACCTATTCTGTAGAATTATATTATACTCTTGCTCCAGATTATGGATGTTTCGATGTGTATTTGAATGGACACTTGTTAAAAGAAAGTTTAAATTGTCGACACAAAATGTTGACAACCAAATGCTGGGAAATGGGAAAACATTTCCTTCCACAAGGAATGAATGTGATAAGGTTTGTACAGAAAAAAGGTGTTACCTAATACCAATCCTGGTGGACTGGGAATTGATTGTCTTAAAATTAAGTGATATAAAAATAGTAATATAGCATGAAAATTAAAAGTTTATTTTTAGGATTAACCTTTTCAGTCAGTCTGCATGCAGGCTGATAAATATTCTAATCCGGTAATTGACTATAGTTTGCCAGACCCTTCTGTCATTGAGGGAGATGATGGATACTACTATTTGTATGCCACCGAGGACATACGCAATCTGCCGATTCACCGTTCCAAGAACCTGGTGGATTGGGAGTATGTAGGTACTGCCTTTTACTGATGAAAACCGTCCTGATTTCGAACCGAACGGCGGGAATATGTATTCTATGTCTGTTTGGGGAGGCGAGTTAACTTGCGGCATCGGTTGTGCTACTGCCGATAAGCCTGAGGGACCTTTTACGGACCACGGAAAGATGTTCCGCAGCAATGAAATCAATGTACAGAACTCCATCGACCCTTTCTATATAGAGGATGGAGGGAAGAAATATCTTTTCTGGGGCAGTTTTCGAGGAATCTATGCGATTGAACTGTCTGATGACGGACTCTCTCTGAAGGACGGCGCCACACCGCAGCAAGTGGCAGGAACCGCTTACGAAGGTACCTATATTCACAAGAAGGACGGGCATTACTACTTCTTCGCTTCCATAGGAAGTTGTTGTGAGGGATTGAAGAGTACTTACACTACTATTGTAGGCCGTTCAGATAATCTTTTCGGCCCCTATGTCGACAAGAATGGCGGTAGCATGATGGATAACAAGCACGAAGTGCTGATTCAGAAAAGCAATTCCTTTGTGGGTACCGGTCATAATTCGGAGATTGTGACGGACAATGCCGGCAATGACTGGTTCTTCTATCATGCGGTGAGCACAAAGAAGCCTGAAGGCCGTGTATTGATGTGGCTTTTGGGCACCTCAGTGGTTTAGTTTTAATAATATGAATTATTTGACTTATACTGCAAACGAGCAAACCGTTTTGGCTAAGTCTTTGAATCTACTCGGACCTTTTAGACAAGATACGGTAAAACCTATTGATGCAAGTGAGAAAAACATAGATTCTTTCCTGTTTAAAGACGATGACGGTAAATGTTATCTATATCATGTCAGGTTCAATAAAGGAAACTATATTTGGGTATGTGAGTTTGATGTAGAGAAAGGTGAAATTATACCTGGGACATTAAAACAATATCTTACTTGTACAGAGCCGTGGGAAAGTACGTCTAATTATGTGTCAGATCCTATCATGGAAGGTCCAAGTGTTATAAAAATAGATGGGGTATATTATTTGTTCTATTCTGCTAATCATTTTATGAATATTGATTATGCTGTAGGTTATGCCACTTCATCTTCTCCGCTTGGTCCTTGGAAAAAATATAAGAACAACCCTATACTTCATCGAAGTATTGTAGGAGAAAACGGCTCTGGTCACGGAGACATATTCAAGAATACCAAAGGGAATTATTATTACGTATATCATGTTCATAACTCGGATTCATGTGTTTCTCCCCGCAAAACACGTATAGTTCCTTTGAAAATGAAAAAGAACTCAGAAGGCATATATGATATATCAGTAAGTAAAAATGAAGTTATAAAACCATATCAATATTAAAGTTATGAAAATAAGAAGTTTGTTTAGTATAATGGCTTTATCTTTTGGAGTATCTTCCGTTCAAGCTATTAACTATAGTCCGGACAATGTCTCAGCCGAATTGTTGCTTAAGGTACCGGGAAATGATGCTGTTCATCACTCTTTGAAGTTTGAAAAAAATACAAAACTCTGAGTACGATTATCGAAGCTTGTTGGTAACAAGAAACTTCCGTTAATGCTATATCAAAATATAGAAGGAAGCGATAACTGTAAAAGAATTACCATGCTAGTTGTAGCTTTAGAGGATGTTTATTTTAACTATGGTCAGTTGGTAAAAACTGCTTCCAGACATGATGATTGTTTGTTCTATATGCCAGGATTCTGGTATCGTCGTAATTTGCGCTCTCCAAAAGAGGCTCCTTCTTTCCATACATCTGATAGCTGGATAGTTAGGGAAGACAGGTTAAGTACTCCATTGACTGCTATTTATGACGAAAAAAGCGGGAAAAGTTTTTCTGTTGTACGTATAGATGAGTTTGACTCTGATGCTCTCACAACTCATAAAGAAGGTGAGGTTATTCTGTCTGGAAAAACATCTATCGGATATACCGGATTTGAGAATAAGGATGGAATATCTGCATTGTCGTTTGGGTATCCTTATAGGGAGGCTCCTAAAACATATATTCGTAAACTAACATTGGCTCCTTCTGTAGAGGCCTATCAGTTCCTGAAAAAAGGTGAAAGTATTACTTTGACATGGGAAGTGAGCGAACGTAATGTTAATGATTTCTCTGAATGTGTTAAGCAGATATGGGGAGTATAGTTACGATTTGTATAAGCCTGAACCGGTAAACACCCCTTATTCTGATGAAAAGATGAAAGAGGTATTGAGTAATTTCTTTGTGGAAAGTTACGTTGATGATACTCCTACAAAATACTATTCAGGTGTAGAGTTGAGAACTGCTACATGCGAAAATCTAGATGTTGCCGAAGTCGGTTTTGTTGGACGTACATTACTTAATGCATTTAATGCCCTAGAATATGGTGAGAGTCAGAATCGTAAGGATCTGGTTGATAACGCAAATTCTATTTTTGATTCTTATTTACAGAATGGATTCTCGAGCAGAGGATTTTTTAATGAAGTGGTACACTTTAAGAGAAACTTTGTAGAGACAAACCTGAGTATTCGTCGTCAGTCAGAAGGGGTATATGCTGTGTTGTATTATTTGAATTATGAAAAACAACACGGACGTAAGCATCCGGAATGGGAAAACGATTAAAGACAATGCTTGATGCTTTCTTGAAATTACAGAATCCGGATGGAAGTTTCCCTCGTAAATTCAAGGATGATTTTTCTCTTGTAGATAAGTCGGGAGGAAGTACACCTTCTGCAACTCTTCCTTTAGTGATGGGATACAAATATTTCAAGGATAAACGTTATCTGGAAGCAGCTAAACGTTCTGTGGGTTATTTGGAAAAAGAACTGATTTCGAAGGCAGATTATTTCTCTTCTACTTTGGATGCGAATTGTGAGGACAAAGAAGCGTCTTTATATGCTTCTACAGGCTGCGTATTATTTGGCTTTGGCAACGAAAGGACAGGAACGTGCACATTATGCGGAACTTGCTAAGAAAGCTAGCTTTTATTTTGCACTCTCATGGTATTACACTTGGGATGTTCCGTTTGCAAAAGGACAGATGTTAGGCGATATAGGTCTGAAAACTCGTGGTTGGGGAAATGTTTCTGTAGAAAAAACAACCACATAGATGTGTTTATTTTTGATTTTGCAGATGTGCTTCATTGGCTGTCTAAAGAGTTTAATGAACCTCGTTTTACAGCATTTTCTGAAGTGATAAGTTCTTCCATGCGTCAGCTGCTGCCTCATGAAGGCCATTTGTGCGGAATCGCTAAAAAAGGTTTTTATCCTGAAGTAGTACAGCACACGAACTGGGACTATGGTAAAAATGGAAAAGGATATTATAACGATATTTTCGCTCCAGGTTGGGTGGTTGCTTCATTGTGGGAGCTCCTTTCACCCGGACGTGCTGAAAACTTCTTGAAATAATATTCATCTAAACGGAAATAGAAATTCCCCTTATCCCTGTTTTGAATGAAGGGATAAGGGGAATTTCATATAATATCCTGAGATTATCTTACTTGGATTACCAAATAACGTGATACACTCCAGAATTCATTCGGATTGTTGATTTTCAAAGTCAACTGACCTTTGTCGTCTTTTACAAGTTCGTATGAACTCTGTGGATGAGTAGTCAGCAATTCAGCTCGTTTGGAAAGTAAAGTTTGATTTCTTTTTCCTTACGAATATCAATCTGGGTAAAGTAATCTTTGTTGAAATCGTTGTCTTTCAGTACGTCACCTTTCTTCAAAATCTTCTGGTCTTTCAACTCAGATTTAGTGCCGAATACATACCAGGCTGTGTTGAGGGCTTTGTCTTGAGCTTCTACGGTCTTAGTCTTTGCTTCATTTTCTGCACTCAGCTCGTCTACGTTCTTATTCAAGTCCATAACAGGCTTCATCCAATTCTGCAATACGGATATTCTTTGCAGCCAATTCTGCTTGCAGGGTTTCAATCTGCTGCTGCTTTGCAGCCAGTTCAGCAGTAAGGTTCTTTACAGCTTTTTTCAACTGGGCAGATTGGTATTTGCTATTTTTCAGTTGCTCTTCTAATTTTGCAATCTGTTCGCGGTTTGATTTCAGTTTTTCGCTAATGAAACGAATATCATCTTTTATCTTATCGGCAGCCGACTGGCTTTCTAATGTACCTTCTTTCAAGTCTACACGGTTTTCAGCTTCGTTGATTTCGCGGAATCCTTCTTGAATTTCATTAAAGGCTCCCATGATTTCGTCCAGTTCTGTGTCGCGGTTAGAGAGTTCAAGCATCAGTGAATCGTTCTGAGCTTGTAAAGTGCTTTTGTTCTGGCCTGAATTATTACATGCTGTCAGCAGGGCAGCAGCACATAAAGCAGATAAAACAACCTTTCTCATAGTTTTTGAATTTAGAATTATAATTTAGTTATCTTTTCCTCCTAATATAATGACGATTTCTCCTCTTGGTTCAGTCTCTGTGAAGTGTGTAATTACTTCCTGAAGGGTTCCTCTGACGCTTTCTTCATGTATTTTAGAAATCTCCCGACATACGGAAACCGGGCGGTCTGCTCCAAAAATTTCCGCAAACTGGGTCAGCGTTTTTAGCAGACGGTAAGGAGATTCGTAGAAAATCATGGTACGGGTTTCTTCTTTCAGGGCATTCAGCCGTGTCATGCGACCTTTTTTCTGAGGGAGGAAACCTTCAAAACAGAAACGCTCATCCGGAAGTCCTGATGAGACCAGTGCCGGTACAAAGGCCGTAGCTCCAGGCAGGCATTGTACTTCGATGCCGTTTCTTACACATTCTCTTACCACAAGGAAACCGGGGTCGGAAATTCCGGGAGTGCCGGCATCTGAAATTAAAGCTACCGTTTGCCCTCCTTTTATGCGGTTAACAATGCTTTCCACCGTTTGATGTTCATTGAACTTGTGGTGTGACTGCATTGCATTCTTGATTTCATAATGTTTCAAGAGGATACCCGATGTACGTGTATCTTCAGCTAATATCAAATCCGCTTCTTTCAATATGCGGATAGCTCGAAAAGTCATGTCTTCCATATTACCTACCGGAGTAGGTACGACATATAGTTTTCCCATACTTTGTACTTCATGTTATAAAAGCAAAGGTAAAAAGTTTTCGTATTTACGTGTTCTATTTGTCAAACATTTAACAGAAGTTTTCTCTTTACATGCTGTTTTCGTCCCTATTAATAAAAATACGTCGATTTTTCGTGGATTTCGATTCGTCGTTGTAATTTTGCAATTGTTTTTATGTCATGAAAGAAAATATGGTAGTATATTCAGAAGATCATCGGGAGGAGACCTGCCGCAGAGGAAGGATTGAAGTGATATGTGGTTCTATGTTTTCCGGTAAAACGGAAGAGTTGATACGGCGTTTGCGCAGGGCTACTTTTGCGCATCAGCGGGTAGAGATATTCAAGCCGTCTATCGATACCCGTTATTCAGAGGAAGAAGTAGTGTCACACGATAATAACAGTATCAAATCTACTCCGATTGATTCTTCCGCCAGTATCCTTTTGTTTACGTCGGAGATAGATGTGGTAGGTATTGATGAGGCTCAGTTTTTTGATGATGGATTACCCGAAGTGTGTAACGAACTGGCTAATCGGGGCGTCCGTGTTATTATTGCAGGGCTTGATATGGATTTTAAGGGAGTTCCGTTTGGACCGATTCCTGCGTGTAATAGTATCACCAGCTTTGAATGAAGGATGCTGTTTGCCAGTAGCAAATGCTTCTTCAGCAATTTTAATTAAATCCATTTTTTTTGATTTTAAATTGTTTATCGTTACCAACGCAACATATCAAGTAACTCTTCTTTGACAGCGATTGCGCGAAAGCGGTGCAAAATTACTAGATTTTTGTCATACAGCCAAATTAAATTCAACTATTTTTCATCTGATATCGTTGGTTGCAACTTCTTTTTTAACTACATTTGGGCAATAAACAACTAATAAACATGAAACCAAACCGAATTATGTGTATCATTCCGGCAGGAATAGTAGCCGGGATTTTTATGTTTTCAAGCTGTCATTCAGGCTATTCTCTGGCATCAGTTGAGGGAAGCAGGATAGAAGTGACAGCAGCTTTGGATGCTAATCCGGATTCCGCTGCAATCGCTGTTTTGGCTCCGTATCAAAAAACGGTTGATAGTATTATGTCACCGGTCATAGGACAAAGCGCTCGTTTTATGGATCGCTTTCGTCCTGAAAGTGAGTTATCCAACTTGGTAGCGGATATTTTACGTTATTCTGCTTCTGCATATATAGGCCGTATGGCCGACGTGGGGGTGACGAATATGGGGGGACTACGTACGGCTTTGCCCGAGGGGGATATAACTTACGGTAATATTTATGAAATAACTCCCTTTGAAAATACATTGTGCATTGTTACTATGAATGGGGTTTTGCTGCGTGAACTTTTTGAAAATATAGCAGCTGTGCATGGTGAGGGATTAAGTGGCGCTTGTCTTGAAATTTCTGGAGATG
>VOFG01001242.1_pt1 | contig 140000 bp, 135 predicted proteins | sample 5384171 | NCBI WGS metagenome assembly VOFG01 (sample SAMN12384726, study PRJNA508395) | human gut metagenome | isolation source: healthy gut F | host: Homo sapiens
ACGATCAGCGTCGACATACGCTATGTGCTCTACATGATCGACAAGTGGGGAAATGCCCGCGGTTGATCGAGGAATTGAAATTGGTGAAATAATAGTGGGGGCGGATTCCTTTTGGCTTGATCAGAAAGCGACCAAAGGAAGTTTACCTGAATATATTATATTAAAAAGTGCCGGGAAGGATGGAGTGAAACCTCCTTTCCGGCACTCTGTTTATATGACAAGTGTGCTTTTTCTGTTTTATCAATCTTGCAGACATCCACATCACAATTCAGCAATAAGAACGGCAGCAGCCATTTCATATAAATGTTTTGCAAAACCAACCATCATACTATCATATCCGTTCGTATATTGGTTTAAACCAATATGTTATGGCATGAGAGTTGCCATTTTGAACTATCATTCATCTGTCATAACCATCATGGTAAAAAACGATAACTTCTTGTGTGTCAATTGTACGATAAAAACAGGGACCGTTCGGGAACAGGTGCGAAACCTGTTAAAACGGCTTCTTTTTCATCAAGACAGGCTTTTTCTTTTGTCAAAAACAGCTTGCAAAGCCGCTTGAGACCGGGTGTACCCATCATGGAGACCCGGGTGCGGGAGAGGTGCAGACCCGGGTCTGTGTGAGGTCTTTACGGGGATGCGTGGATGTTTATCCGCCATGTTGGAGGTGCTTTTATGCCTTGTTTGGCATCTTTTTTGCCGATGGCTGTTTTTTTTGGCTGTAAACGGAAAGTATGGAAAAGCCTTTCCGCATCCATACGCTCCTTCTCACACTTACGGCGTTCATCGCCGAACAGGTCAAGATGAGGATGCCTACGTTGTTTCTCCCGCTCAATCCACTGGATAGTAGATGGCTACAAATGTACAACACATTCAGGAAGAATCATACTGTTTGCCGGATTGTTTTTTACTCCCGTGAGGTAAAAGGATATCTATTGTCTGAAGTAGTGAAAGAAGAATGATAACTTTGTGTCAGGTTAGCCTTAATAAATAGAATTTTATCTTTAATTTTGTGATTACTTAATTGCTAAGTTTATGAAAACACAAATACTCAAGGCAACCTTACTTGCTTTTATCATTTTCTTTTCTTGTCATCAGGTAAGTCAGCAACACCCTATATTGGAGCAAGCCGAGAAAGTAATGTCCGAACATCCGGATAGCGCTTTATTTTTGTTGGAACAGGTTGCAGCCCCAGAAAAGATGCCGGAGCGCGATTATGCCACTTGGTGCTTGTTAATAACAGAGGCTCGTGATAAGAACTATATCGAACATACTTCGGATTCCTTGATCAATGTCGCAATACAATACTTCGAAAAGAAAAAAGATATAAACCGACTGTCCGAAGCTTATTATTGTCAAGGCAGGGTTCTTTCAGAACTGAGCGCTTCGGAAGAAGCCTTAACTGCTTACTTAAAGGCAAAGGAATTGGTACGAGAAACATCTGATCGAGATTTGGAGGCGCTATCAATAATCATTTAGGGACTTTATACTGGAAAAATAGAAAATTTAAAGAAAGTTTAGTTTGCTATCAGAAAAGTTATCGAAATTATAAAATATGTAGGGATACGATTGGAATAATTAATACAATGCAAAATATTGGAGAATGTATGCGTGAGTCTGGACAACTTGATAGTGCTTATCACTATTTAGATGGTGCTTTAAAGCTTGCTAGACAGGGAGGTATTACATCTTATACCGCTTATTTATTGTCCTCTTTGGGCAATATATATACAGAAAAAAAACTATATGAAAAGGCTTTGGCATACAAGAAAGCTTCTTTGAACTATTCAGAAAAAGAGAAATACAATCTATTCTTGCTATTATTCTATCGGAAAATTATATGGAAATCTACATAAGTTGGATTCTGCATTGTTATTTGCAGAGATGGCTCTTGCGAGCACTGATTTATATGTGGAGTGTGGTGCTAACTGGCTAATATATACTTTATATGTAAAAAAGCAGGATTATAAGAAAGCATGTACATATAATGAACGTTACCTTTTACTCCGGGATTCAATCGAACAGGTATATCAACCTCAAAAATTGGCGAAAGTAGAAGCTTTATATAATAAAGAGCGTTTAATCAGCAAGCAAAACCAGCAAATGCATACAGCTCGTAGCAGGCAAGATTTCCTGCTTATCTGCTTTCTTTGTGCTTGTCTTGCAATAGGGATAGTCTATGTGATCATGTTCCAAATAATCAGTAAACATAAATTGAGAAATAAAGAAATACAGAAGCTATTGCAGAAAAATGAAAGTCTTTTGCTGAGCGATAAGCAGGAGATGGAGAAAAAAGACATCGCTTTGCAGACTATCCAGAAGCAATTGGAAGAGAACCATCTGTTAATAGACTCCTTGACTGAGACAATCCAGACATTGGAAAATGATAATTTATTTCAACTGGAAATATACAAACAGCAACAGGAAGAGGCTAATATCGAACAATCTAAACTTCTCAAAGAGAAAGAGACGATTCTTAAGCAAAAAGAGGAATTAATAAGCAATAAGGATATACTACTTAGACAGAAAGATACACAATTGCAGTCTATATTAGAAAAAAATGGAAAATTAGAGCAACGTATTCTTCTTTCAATAAAAGAGAAAGAAGAATTGGAAAGACAAAGAAGTGTACTAAGCCAAGAACTGGATGCAAATGTAAAGGCGCAAAAACAACTGAGCCTGGATTGGGAGTCACTGCGGCTTCAGCAAGAAGAACAATTGCGAAAAGAACAAGAGGTAGCCGGTGAACTCAAACAAAAATCCAGGATGTATGAAGCATGGATACAAAAATTGATTCATCAAGATGAATTTTTGCTTAATCTATCCGATAATAGACAACAATTGTATCCTTTAAACTTTAATAAGGATGTGTTTTATGAGCATTTTTCTTCGGTATTTCCTGGATTTGTAGAATATTTGTTCATACAGTATAAATTGGATGAGCGAGAATTGTTAATCTGTTGTCTGGTTAAACTGGGGGTAAAAACTGGTAAAATTGCGACTATACTAAACTTAGCACCAGATACGATCACAAAACAGAAAGCCGAGATAAAAAGAAAAATACTTTAATGTGTCTGAAAAGCAAAGTTTAGACCGATTTCTCGAAAAATTATTATGGTAAAATCCGGTTTTTTGTCTGGTCGAATCCGGTTTTTGAAAGTAAAAGTGAATTTTTAATGTATGAGATCAGATTTATATGTCTGAAAATTAGTAAATTATTTGTTTTTTATTCTATACTGAACTTATTTTTTCTAATCCGGTTTTTTTGTGTTTTATGTCTGAAATTTGCATTAGAATTTAGAAAGGTAAGAGTTATGAATAAAAATTTGCTTATTTTTATTAGATAGTATTGTATGTTTATTTTTTCTGACTTCAGAATGGAATAACATGCTGTCCTGATTATGTGAAGGTTCTTTTATGATTAAGAGCTAAGCATGGTCAAGGCGGTTTTAAAATTTTGTAGGATACAATGAAAGCATTATTCATAATTGTTTTATGTTTATTGAATACATTATTAGAGGCTCAAAATATTTGTTTGAAGGGGCGTCTTGTAGATGAACATAAAAATGCGGTCTCTTCTGCAACAGTTCGCTGTTTCATACACGATTCAGTGTTTGTAAAGGGAGATTATCAGTGATAGTTCCGGTAATTTTTCAATAACAGCACCTGTTTCTCCTTCTGGATATAAATTGGTTATAAATTATATTGGTTATAAGGAACATGTCCTTCATACAAAGGGCGATTTGGGTGAATTGTAGTTAGGTGATATTGTTTTGATAGAAGAAAGTAATAAGCTGGATGAGGTTGTTGTCACCGGTCGACAAATAACGCGTACTACTGATAAGGTCTTGTATTTTCCTTCCAAAGAACAGTTACGTCATGCATCGGATGGTTATAAAGCATTGGCATTAATGATGATACCGACATTGGATGTCGATCCGTTTACAAAAAAGGTATCGACTATTCAAGGAGAAACATTGCTCCTCATCAATGGACGGAAGCTTCGAGCGATGAGATCCGAAACCTGAATCCCAAAGATATTCTCCGTATTGATTTTTATGATCAACATCATCCTGAATATCCGAATGCGAATTCTGTTGTCGACTATATTTTAGAACATCATGATAGAGGAGGGATGGTCGCTATGAATGGGCAACAGCATTTGAATAAAGGAAACGGTAGTTATGGAGCTACAGGACAGATTTTTAACAAAAAGTCCGAGTTTATTGTTTCAGTTTCAGACAGCTATAATAATTATACTCCTAAACGTGGCTATGAAACTTCGACTTATTTAAAATCGACAAAGGAAACGATCGTGAATGAAGCTTCAAGTTTACCCTCTCCTCAAAATAGTAATAGTATAAATAGCTATTTTAATTATCTTTACCATGATAAGCACAATCAACTTTATACAACTTTAGTCTTGAATCAGGAAAAATCGGATGAGGATGATTTAAGTATGCAAACGTACAGCAATGACCCGGTCCGGTATAAAGTGGATGACAATTCTTCTTCTCATAATTTTAATCCTGCTTTGAGGATAGAATATACCGGGAGTCTAAAACACGAACAGTATATACGTTTCCGTTTAAGTGGAAATTACAATCAGAATAAGTATGACAGACAGTATGAGGCTTTACAAAATGACAAAATTACTTTAGCTTATAATACACATGCAAAAGAAAATAATTATAGGGTAATTCCTCAACTGATGTATAGGAAAACTGTACGAAAAAGCGATGTTCTCTTTGTCCTGTTGAACTATGACCATACTTGTGCCCATACTCAATATGAAATCGATGGACAGCTTTCGGATGATTACCAAACAAAGGGAGAAGGAGGTTGACATTAGGATATGCTTTTCGGTTAAAAAATAAATTGAAAATGACTGTTCAATGGGCCGATCAGTTGACTTATATCGATAATAAGAAAGAATCTTCTTTACAACATTTTTTCAGTCCCGGACTTTTTATGACTTATATGATTAATGAGAATAATTCGATACGTTTTACCACGGCTCTTGAATCGGGTGATCTTGGGTTGCAATATCGTTCTTTAACAGAGCAAAGAATTGATAAATATCAGATACGCAGAGGTAATCCAGAGATAAAGGTATTGAAATTTTATTTGACGGGTTTGACTTATTCTTTAAATACGCCTGTTTTCAATCTTACTTATCATACTTCGTTTGAAGTGACGACAGATGTCCCTTATGAACGAGTATCTTATGATGAAAGCCGGAATTTGTTTATACATGATTATGCCATAGCTAAATCCGGATTTGATTTAGTGACAGGTCCAAGAATGAAGCTAAATGTCATACCTGGAAAATTGACATTCGATTTGGCCGGATATTATAAAAAACGAGTTATACATGCATGGAGAAAATTAGATGTCAATTGTTTTTATGCTTCAGCTAAATTGTTGTTTATATATAAAAATTTCATGGCTTCCGGACAACTCATAACTCCCCAAAAGAATTATGATGATGTCGGAGTTTTCTATCGTACTCCACTTATCTACAATTTTAACGTAGGATATAATCTTAATAATTGGAATTTTGAATTAGGAACACGTAATCCATTTTCTACTTTTGTAAAAAAAAGAGAGAGTATATTTCGGATATCTATAGCTCATATTCCCGGAATTATGGTCCGAAAATAAACGATCATGTATTTTATGTGAATGTGAGTTATCGGTTCAACTGGGGTAAAAAGCATACATTTAAGCAAATAGAAATAGAGAAGACAAGAAACTCCGCCATATTGAAAGCGAATGAATAATTAATTATAGATATGATTTTTTCGGAAATCGATAAGGTTCCTTGTCATGTTGCAAATGAAACGAGGGGTTTCATTTGCAAGATAAAGTTGTTGGTATCTATTTAAATTCATTACTTTTGTAGGAAAGAAAAACAAAAAATGTCATGAAAACATTCGATCAACTAATCATCACGACCGGCTTTTTGGCGTCTGCCTCTCCTGCGATGGCAGACGAAGAGCCGGAAGCGGACTCTGGACGCCCGAACATCCTTTTCATCCTTTCCGACGATCATACCTCGCAGGCGTGGGGAATCTATGGAGGAATACTGAGCGAATACGTGAAGAACGAGAATATCCGCCGCCTGGCGGCCGAGGGGTGCGTGCTTGACAACTGCTTTTGCACGAACTCGATCTCCGTGCCCAGCCGCGCGGCTATCATGACAGGCGCCTATAGCCATCATAACGGGGTCTATACGCTTGAAGACAGGCTCGATCCGGCTTTGGACAATATTGCGAAACGCATGCAGGAGGGAGGGTATCAGACGGCCCTTTTCGGCAAATGGCATCTCAAGACGCAGCCGTCGGGTTTCGACACCTTTTCGGTTTTCCATGACCAGGGGAATATTGGGACCCGCTTTTTCAAGACCGCGGAGGGCTGGATAGACGATGATAAAGGGAAAAGCGGCAAGGTGGAGAAGGGCTTCTCGACCGACCTGGTGACCGACAAGACGATCCGGTGGATCCGTTCGCGCGATAAGGACCGACCCTTCATGATGTGTTGCCATTTCAAGGCGACGCACGAACCGTGGGATTTCCCCGAACGGTTGAAACATATTTATGACGGAGTCACGTTCCCCGAACCGGCAAACATGATGGAGTTCGGGCCGGAAGAATCCGGGCGTACGTTCCCCGGACAACCGTTGGAAGATATGGCCCGCCGATGGGGGATCGCCTCGAAAGACCCGGATTCCTGGTGGTGCAAGTATCCGGAACTGCCTTTCTCCATAGAAGGAATGGACAAGGAAGATGCGCGCCGGAAAATCTATCAGAAGTTGATTCGCGACTACTTGCGTTGCGGAGCGGCCATCGATGACAATATCGGTCGCCTGCTGCGTTTCCTCGATGAAGAGGGGCTGTCCGAGAATACGATCGTAGTCTATGTCTCCGACCAGGGTTATTTCCTCGGCGAGCATGGCTTTTTCGACAAGCGCATGATGTACGAGGAGCCGCTTCGCATGCCGTTTGTTATCCGCTACCCGAAGGAGATCCCGGCCGGGACGCGCAATTCCGACATCATCCTCAATATTGATTTTGCCGCTACGCTGGCCGACTATGCCGGGGTGGACGCCCCGTCGTGCAGCGAAGGCCGCAGCTTTCCGCGACAATCTGAAGGGCGAGACTCCGCGCGACTGGCGGCAGTCCATGTACTACCGCTACTGGACGCACCACAAGATCCATCCCGCCCACATGGGCATCCGCAACCATCGCTACAAACTGATGTTCCTCTACGGCGATCCGCTGAATGCGACCGGATCGGATAAGGCTCCCCGTCACGCCGTCGTGGGAGTTCTACGATCTGCTGTCCGACCCCACGAAGACCATAACGTCTACAATTCCCCGCTTATGCCGGTGAAATCGAAAAGATGAAGCGCGAGCTGCTGCAACTCCGTCGCGAGGTTGGCGATACCGATGCCGCAACGCCCCGGATGCAGGAGATACTGGATAAGTATTATTGGTAATCATCCTTTCTTCATCTTCTTGTACTCCAGCGGCGGCATCCCCATGATCTTGCTGAAGAGGCGGGAGAAGTAGTCGGTATCTTGGATGCCTTCTGGGAAAGCAAAGGGTTGGTAACCCCTGAGAAATACCGTGAATCATGTGCTCCGATCGTCCTGCTGGCGCGCCTTCAGAAGCGTGCTTACACAAATGCGGAGACCTTTACTGCGAAGATGGGCATCTATCATTTCGGTCCCGAAGCGATCCGTAAAGGGCAGTTGACTTGGCAGCTCGAAAGCGAAAGCGGAGAGATTGCGGCAAGCGGCAAGCTGTTTGTCCTTGTGGTCGATCCGGTTAAGGATATAGAGAAACGCCCGGCCATGCAACAATTGCTGACATCAGCCCGCAACTATGTCGCTTCCGACCGTTTTGCCCCGACTGTTACCCTGCAACTTTACGAACTCGATGCTTTGTTCGACTATAAAAAATCCAGGAGACGGAAACTCGTTCGGACGAAGCTGTCAAGCAGTTATTAAATCAATAAACCGTATCTTTGCAGGAGACAAAGAAAGAATAATATCGATTTAATACGAATGAAAAAGGAATTTTGGCTAACTTGCATAAGCGCATGCCTATTGGCTGCCTGTTGCGAAAAGGAGTCACTGCCTGTCACACCGACAAGCAGTGACTTGCAGTTTGGTCACTTGGCCAAGACTTGGGATGAAGGAATTCCGTTGGGAAATGCCACAGTAGGAACATTAGTCTGGCAACGCGATTCTGTGCTACGTTTTTCGCTGGATCGGACGGATCTCTGGGACTTGCGCCCGATGGATAGTATTGCAGGACCGAACAATCGTTTTGCCTGGGTCTGTGAGCAGGTGAGGAAAGGGGATTATCTGCCGGTGCAGAAGAAGTTCGACCACCCCTATAACGCTCTTGCCTGCCCCGTCTAAGATACCGGGGGCGGCTTTGGAGTTCCCGTTGAAGATCGGGAAAGTCTCTTCCGTACATCTTTTCCTCAATAATGCCCTTTGTGAGGTGCTTTGGGAGAACGGGACGAAGTTGAAAACGTTCGTGCATGCCACGAGCCAGTCGGATGGTTTGTCTTCGAGAACCTGCCGGATACGGTTTCGCCGGAGATCATTGCACCCCGCTACAGCAATCCGGACGAGGTCGCAGGCGACAACTCGCATGCCGGTCCGGCCCTGGGACGCCTCGGATATAAACAGGGGACGATACAGAAGGAAGCCGGTACGACCACTTTCCATCAGGAAGGGTGGGGAGGCTTTTCGTACGATGTGGTCGTCCGTTGGCAGCAAAAAGGCGGCACGCTCAGCGGCGTATGGAGCCTGACTTCTTCTTTGGCCGCCGACCGGGCCGACCAGGAAACGGCAGAGGCGATGGAGCGCGGCGTGGAGGCGGATTACCGCTCGCATATGAACTTCTGGAAAGGCTATTGGGCACAGTCGTCCGTCTCGCTGCCGGACAAGGTCCTGCAGAAACAGTACGACAACGAGATGTACAAGTTCGGGGCGGCTACCCGCGAAGACTCTTATCCGATTTCCCTTCAGGCAGTCTGGACAGCCGATAACGGGATGTTGCCGCCCTGGAAAGGAGACTAGCATCATGACCTGAACACACAGTTGAGCTATTGGCCTGCCTATACCGGCAACCATTTGCAGGAGGGGATGGGCTATCTGAATACCCTCTGGAAACAGCGTGACGTGTATAAGAAATATACCCGCGAGTATTTCGGGACGGACGGGATGAATGTCCCCGGCGTTTGCACCCTGACCGGCGAGCCGATGGGCGGATGGGTACAGTACTCCATGTCGCCGACGGTCAGCGCATGGCTGGGACAGCATTTCTATCTGCATTGGAAGTATTCGGCCGACCGCATTTTCCTGAAAGAGCGGGCCTACCCGTTTCTGAAGGACGTGGCGACTTATCTCGAACAGATCTCCACAGTCGATGCTGACGGAGTACGCCGGTTGCCGCTGAGTTCCAGCCCGGAAATTTTCGACAACTCGATCAATGCGTGGTTCAAGGATATGACAAACTATGACCTTTCCTTGATGCACTTTGCTTTCAATGCCGCTTCCGAGCTGGCTTCCGAATTGGGGTTGGCAGACGAGGCTACCCACTGGAAAGCGATCGGTGCTCAACTGCCCGATCTGAACCTGGATGAAGACCGGGCTTTGACCTTTGCAAAAGGTTTCCCTTACGACCAGTCGCACCGTCATTTCTCCCACGCCATGTCGATCCATCCGCTCGGCCTTGTTGATTGGAGCCAGGGCGAGAAATCCCAGGAGATTATAAAAGCGACCTTGAAGAAGCTACAGGATTTCGGTCCCGATTACTGGTGCGGCTATTCCTATAGCTGGTTCGGGAATATGAAAGCTCGTGCCTTTCGACGGGGAAGGGGCTGCCGATGCACTGCGCACCTTTGCCGAATGTTTCTGCCTCCCGAATACGTTCCATGCGAACGGCGACCAGACGAAAAGCGGAAAGTCGAAATTCACCTACCGTCCGTTTACTTTGGAAGGAAACTTCGCCTTTGCCGCCGGTATCCAGGAGATGCTGCTCCAGAGCCATACGGGCGTTATCCGGGTGTTCCCGGCTGTACCGGTTGCCTGGCAGGATGTATCTTTCGACAAACTGCGTGCCATGGGGGCTTTCCTTGTCTCGGCCGAAAAGGTGGCGGGGCAGGTGCGGCAAGTCCGTATCTTGCCCGAACAGGGCGGGATGTTGCGTCTGGCTATCCCTGAAGGATGCAAAGTCGCTTCCGTAACGGGCAACAAGGGAGATAAACTGGAGAAGGAGGGAGTCCTGATTCTGGAAACAGAGAAAGATAAAACAGTGACAGTACAATACAATTAACTTATATGAAACACGTAAACAAGATTCTTGCAGGATTGATAACCTGCTGCGTTATCCTCCTGCTCTCAGGATGCAGTCCCAGACAAGGGGAGAAGCACGATTTTTCTATTGGGAAGGGAACCTTCCTGCTGGATGGCAAACCATTTGTGATTAAGGCGGCGGAGATACATTATACCCGTATCCCCGCCGAATACTGGCAACATCGTATTCAGATGTGCAAGGCACTCGGCATGAATACGATCTGTATCTATGCGTTCTGGAATATCCATGAGCAGAAACCGGGCGAGTTCGATTTCAAGGGGCAGAACGATATTGCCGCTTTTTGCCGGCTGGCCCAGAAAGAAGGCATGTATATCATGTTGCGTCCCGGCCCTTATGTCTGCTCTGAGTGGGAGATGGGCGGACTGCCCTGGTGGTTGTTGAAGAAGGAGGATATCAAGCTCCGTACCAACGATCCCTATTTCCTCGAACGGACGAAGCTGTTCATGAACGAGATCGGCAAGCAGTTGGCCGACTTGCAGGTGACCCGGGGCGGGAATATCATCATGGTACAGGTCGAGAACGAGTATGGGGCATATGCTACCGACAAGGCGTATATCGCCAATATCCGCGATGCGGTGAAGGCGGCAGGCTTTACGGATGTCCCGTTGTTCCAGTGTGACTGGAGCTCTACTTTCCAGTTGAACGGTTTGGATGATCTGGTCTGGACGATCAACTTCGGGACAGGAGCCAATATCGATGCCCAGTTCAAGAAGTTGAAAGAGGCACGCCCCGATGCTCCGCTGATGTGCAGCGAGTTCTGGAGCGGATGGTTCGACCATTGGGGACGCAAGCACGAGACGCGCGATGCCGGGGTGATGGTTTCCGGTATCAAGGACATGCTGGACCGCCATATCTCCTTCTCGCTCTATATGGCGCAGGGGGGACGACTTTCGGACATTGGGGCGGTGCGAACAGCCCGGCCTATTCCGCCATGTGCAGCTCCTACGATTATGACGCCCCGATCAGCGAGGCGGGGTGGGCGACTCCCAAATACTACAAGTTGCGTGAACTGCTGACACAATATGCCGATTCCGGTCAGGTCATACCCGATGTCCCGGCAGCTTATCCTTTGATCGAGATCCCGGCGTTCACCGTCGGCGAAGTGGCTCCGCTGTTCGACAATCTGCCTGCTCCCCAGGCTTCGAAAGAGATTAAACCGATGGAGCAGTTCGACCAGGGTTGGGGAACGATCCTTTACCGGACGACTCTGCCTGCCGTAAAGGAAGGAACGACCCTGTTGATCGATGAGGTGCATGACTGGGCGCAGGTCTTTGCCGATGGCAAACTGTTGGGCCGTCTGGATCGTCGCAGAGGTGAAAACACGGTGGTTCTGCCGGCTTTGGCAGCAGGAACGCGCCTGGATATCCTGGTAGAGGCGATGGGACGTGTCAACTTCGATGTTGCCATCCACGACCGTAAGGGGATTACGGATAAGGTGGAACTGATCAGCGACACCGGCAGACAGGAACTGGAAGACTGGCAGGTTTACAGCTTCCCGGTCGATTACGCTTTCGTACAGGACAAGAAGTATGCAGCGGGAGACAAACTCGACGGACCGGCTTATTACCGGACTACTTTCGAGCTGGATGAAGTCGGAGACGTGTTCCTCGACATGCAGACCTGGGGAAAAGGCATGGTTTGGGTAAACGGAAAGGCGATGGGCCGCTTCTGGGAGATCGGACCTCAGCAGACTTTGTTTATGCCCGGATGCTGGTTGAAGAAGGGAAAGAACGAGATCATCATCCTCGACCTGTTAGGCCCGGAAAAGGCTGTAGTGGAAGGCCGGAAGGAACCGATCTTGGATATGTTGCGGGCTGAAGCCCCGGCTACCCACCGTGAAGAGGGGCAGACGCTGAACCTGAAAGGTGAGAAACCGGTTGCCAACGGTGCGCTGAAACCCGGAAACGGCTGGCAGGAAGTGAAGTTTGGTCAGACTGTCAAGGGCCGCTATTTCTGCCTCGAGGCATTGGATGCACAGGATGGCAAGGACAATGCCGCTATGGCCGAGTTCTATCTGTTGGACGAAGACGGCAAGCCGCTCCCCCGCCAGCATTGGAACATCTCTTATGCGGACAGCGAAAGCACGCAGTGGGGTAACTTTACTGCCGATAAGATCTATGATTTGCAGGAATCTACCTATTGGAGCACGAAGCAGGGAGACAAATATCCGCACCAGGTCGTGATCGATTTGAAGGAAGAGCAGACGATATCCGGTTTCCGCTACCTGCCCCGTGCAGAAGAAGGATTCCCCGGCATGATTAAAGGATATAAGGCGTATGTGAAAGCTACACCTTTTGCGATGTAGTTCTGTCTTTGCTCTTCCGGGCTAGCACAGGAACGAATAAAAGAAAAAAGGTTATAGGGAATTTTATTTTACCCTATAACCTTTTTTCCTTTTACGTTTATAACGTATATGACTTTACCTTACAAGGTATATACTGTTTGTAGACGAGCCTTAGAAGATGTCTATTCCAGCAAGGGCGGCAGCCTCCGTATGGGCGGCGATTTCCGCTGCTTCCACTTGGACGTAGCGGGCTTTTACCGTTTGCTTGAAATGATGGTAGCGTTTGGACGGATCGTTGATCAGGTTGCCGAATTCGAAGCGTTCCACCTCTTTCCAGTTCTTTCCGTCGTTGCTGATCCGGATGATACCGGCTACCGTGCCCTTACCGCCTTGTTTTTGCGGGGTGAAGGCAAAGCCGCTTACCGTTTGCTGGCTGCCGAGGTCGATGGCGAGGGATTGCGCGGTCTTGTCGGCTATCTTCCATCCCTTCTTGACCAGCCCGAACCGTTCCTGCAAGATAGCTCCCTTTTCTCCGTTCAGGATGGCTACCGCTTTCAGTTCGCTGTTTCCCATCAGGAAAGGTGCTTTATATTCGGTAGAGCCTGCCGATGGTTCCGTTCCGTCTGTCGTATAGTAGATCTTGAAACCTGCGTTCAGGTTCTCGGCAATGTTCTCGCCGTGCGCTTTCCAGCCGAATTCCTGTGCCATCGGTTCGATGGTAACCAATCCGTCCATGCTTCTCTGTGCGCTCAACCGGGGCGGACGGGCTTTGTAGTGATGGGCGGAGATGGTGCAGATGGCGGGTGTCAGGCGGGATTCGAGTATGCGGACCCGTATCTTGTCCGTCGTGACATCCGGGAAGCGCAGGATTCGCTTGTAGCCGATGTTGGTGGCATGGGCGATCTCTTTCCATCCTCCGTCGATCCAGGCATCCACGGCGTGTCTTTCCACCCGTTCCCCGTTGGTGGCAATCGCTTCCTGGAGAACCAAACGGTTGAGGGTGACAGGTTGGGGAGTGGAGATGACGATTCCCGCCCCGTCCTTATCGGCCGTCACATAGGTGTCTGCATTTTGGTCGAGCACCTCTTTCGGGCCTTCTGCCTGACGGAACAGGTCGGTCCCGTAGGTTTCCCGGATTCGCTGGCCGGTTTCCTTCAGCACGGCTACATCCGTCGGAGAGAATTTCCCGTTCCGGTTGGGCGGGATGTTCAACAGGAAGGTGGAGTTGCCTCCTACGGCGCGTTCATAGATGTCGAACACATCGTCGGTGCTTCGTACTTTCTGGTGCGTGTCGTCCCGGTAGAACCAGCCTTCACGGATGGAAGTGTTGGTTTCGGCTTGCTGGTAGTGCAGGTATTTGGCTTTATAGAGCTGTTCACGGCTTCCGAGGTCTTTGTCAGTCATATCGGCGAAGTTCGACATCGTGTCCGGATTTGCCTGGTAGGGGATCACGTTCCACTCGGTCGACCGTGTGCCGCCGGCTTCATTGCCGCACCACCGGACATCTTCCCGTCCGAAGATAACGGCGTTGGGGGCAAGTGCCTTGATCAGTTTTTTTCCAGGCGGGGTAGTTGTAGGTCTGTCCGCCTTTCCGCTTGGGATGTGCCCCGTCGAACCATACTTCGTGGATCGGGCCGTATTCGGTCAGGATCTCGAAGAGTTGGTTGAGGAAGTATTCGTTGTAGTCGTCCACTACGAATTCGAAACGGGTCTTGTTGGCAAAAGGCCGTCCGGGGACTTCCCGCGGGATGGTCCGTTTGGTGTATGGGCTGAGGTTGCCGTACAACCCTTCCGGGTTTTCGATATGGTACAGGTCTGCCGGTGACAGATAGACGCCTAACTTCAATCCGTATTTGCGGCAGGATTCGGACAGGTCTTTCAGGATGTCGCCTTTGCCGTCGCGGAAACCGGTGGACATGATGCCGTGTTTTGTGTAACGGCTTTGCCACAGGACGAACCCGTCATGGTGCTTGACCGTCAGAATCACCATCTTCATGCCGGCTGCTTTCATGGCCTCGCACCACTGGTCCGTGTCGAGCTCTTTCAGGTCGAAGACTTTCGGGTCTTCCTTTCCGCTTCCCCATTCCAGGCGGGTAAAACTGTTCGGCCCGAAATGGATGAAGGCGATAAACTCGTTTTGCAATGCCGCCAACTGGTTGGGCGAAGGCACGACATGGGCGGCTTTCGCGATGATGTCCGCGTGGCTGTCGCCTGCTTCGACCTTGATCGTGTTCTGAAATGGTAGTGCTTGTCCTGGGCTTGCCCTTGTAGGGAGAACATGGCTCCGAGCAGGAGGATAAAAGTGTGTCTCATGTTTATAAATGATTATTTGGAGATATTGAAATTGTTTGTTTCTACTATTTGCCCATCCCGGAGGAAGACTACCTGGTAATCCGCTTTATCCGTCCATTTCCCCTTTTCAGGGGTAAAAGTGAGGACTTGCGTTTTTTTCATACGGTTGCAGGGGCTTGACCGTATGACGGCCCATTCCTGCCCCGGCTTGCTTGATTTCGACTGTCATTTCTCCTGATACCGATAGTCCGAAGTTCTGGATTTCCAGTTCGACTTCGTTCCGGCCTTCCCGGTAAACGGGACGTCGGCAGGATAATAGAGCCGGCTTGTAATCGACATAAGGCAGGTTCGCATATCCGAACAACAGTTTTCCGTTTTTATCCTTTCCGATCATCTTCGGGCGAATTCATCCGGTGTGATGCCGCTTCCCTTACCGTCGAATGTCAGGATAAGGTCTTTTCCGGATGCTTCGGTTTTGACCACTTTACACCCTCTGCCGAAGTTCACTTCGTTGTATGAACCGAACCGCAGGGACGGCACATCGATCTCCCGGAGCGGGTCGAAGCCTTCTTCCGCTAGGATCTTGACCCGGATGATTTCAGTGGAGGCTGTTATCGGTGTTCGGTTCAGGACGGACAATAACATCCCCTTGTTCATCGGGATACAGATATTCTTCGAACTGTGGTTGTCATTGCCATGATCGTCCCATTTGACGGTGTCGATGACGGCAAAGTTCATCTGCTCTACACGTCCTTGTTTGTCCTGGAATACTTTAGGACGTTCGTATTTGAACCAATGCTCGACATGCCCGTCCCGATGGAAGGAGATGCCGGGCACATAGGCTTCCCCTTGTTCCGTCACCCAATGGATGCCGTCTTTGGAACGTTGGTAGAAGGCGATACGTCCCAGCCAGTCATTCACGATCAGGTGGTATTGCAGGGAATCCCGCCAGATGACCGGGTCCTCGAACTCTCCTTTGACAGGCGGATAGACCCGCTTGTCCGTGATCTGTTCGTAAGGGGCGATGCCGTCTTTGCTGATCCAGATGCCTCCTCCCCGGCAAACCATCAGATAAGAGCCATCCTGCCTTTTGGCAAAGCTGAGGTTGCTCAGTCCTTCGATGATCTTCCGGTCGCGGGGATTGAACGTAAACTTTCCGTATTGCCAGGGGCCGTTGACCTGGTCGGCTATATAATATCCATCGATGACATATACGACGATCCGGCCGTCGTTGAGGACGAAAGCCTCCGGGTTATGCCCTTTCCCGATTGTGTCTTGGATGGTGAAAGGCCCATGCAGATGATCGCCGATTGCGTGATAAACGGTTGAATTGGGCCATTCCATATGCCCTTTGGGAGCGCTTTCCGGCCATCCGCATACGAACAGATGGTATTTCCGGTCCGGCGTTTGGAGGATATTGCCTCCCCAGAACGAGATATCGGGATGTTCGATACCGTTGTCGATATACCGGGGCGTACGCTGTCCGCTCCCCACGTCTCTCCGGAGAGCGTGCCATCGGGCATTGCTTCGAAACGGTCCATGTAGCGTCCGCCTGTAATGAGGTGCTTCCATTCTGCCGGCCGTTCTCTTTCCGTGATTTGGGCGATGAGTGGCAGGGGAGCCAGACAGGCTGTTGCTAACAGTAATTTCAATTTTTGTATGTTCATATGCTTCTGTATATACGATAATTTGCCCAGCAACGATTGTTACAAGGCAAATATAGCAGTCTTTCTTCACATAGTTAGTAAATGGATTCGGGTTTTTCCCATGAAGCAGGTCCATACTGCGCATGATCAATTCTCTATCACTTCTAAAACATGGTGTTTTATCATATGATTGGAAACCAGTGTATTGCCTTCTTTAGCTTTTGAAAAAAGCATATAAAATAATCGAATAAACAAATGTAAAAACGAATATAATAGGTATTAAATTGGCAAAATACGGTTCTTCATTCTCTTTTTCAGCACATAATTTCGTAAACACCCCATGTTGCCAAACATCCCTGGTACATACATGGGGTGTCCGGCACCAAAGGTTTTACCTATTTTATGCCGGACAATGAAAACCACCCGTTTTACCTATTTTTACATAAAATAATCGAGTGATTTGCAGGGATGGAAATAGGGTGTTTATCGTTTGTTTTATTTGTAATATGTTAATATGCAGATATGTATAAGCGGAATACCTGTTTCCTATCCAAGTTGCCAGTGTGTCTCGTCCTGAAATAGGTTGACTTCATAAAAGTCAACAAAGATGAAAAAAGAGAAGTCATTGACTCGTCGCAAGGGTGAACCTTATCCTTTGGAGATTCGCCTAGCAGCTATAGGTGAATATCGCTTAGAGTAAGCCGTAAAGAGATCGCCTTTAAATATTCCATAAGCGACCCTACGGTAATATCGCATTGGATTCGTAAATTTGAGGCAAAAAGACAATCATCAGTGTCAATAAAACCACTGAAACTCAAAAAGCAATCAATAAAAATGACAGAAAACGAATCGGATCTTTCCAAACGGATCAAAGAACTGGAACGCGCCCTCAAACAAAAAGAGTTGGAGTTAAAGGATAAAGAGAAGGAACTGAAGCATGAGCAAGCTCATCGCCGTGCGATGGAAATCCTAATAGAACTAGCCAATGAACACTATAACATCGATATCCGAAAAAACTCTGGCACCAAGCAGTGAAAAGGCTTCATGACAATCAGCCGGAAATAAGTATCCCTGATTGTTGTTCGTTGTTTGGGTATAGCAAGCAAGCCTATTATAAGAGAGAAAAACAGTTACAATCGGAATTGTTGTGTGAGGAAATAATCCTTAAAATGGTAAACAGCCTGCGTCAGGACCAACCGGTTTTAGGTGGTCGTAAGTTGTATCATATCCTAAAAACCAAGATACATCCTGATTTGGATATAGGGCGCGATAAGTTTTTTGACTTGCTACGCGACAATGGTTTGTTGATCAGACATTCCAGGGTTTATCGGCCGGTAACAACTCTGTCATGGAACCGTTTTCATAAGTATCCAAATCTGATAAAAGATTATGATCCGCTATCAGCCAATCAGTTATATGTAGCTGATATCACTTATGTCCGCAATGTCGAAGGGAGATTCTATTATTTGAGTTTGCTCACAGATGCATACTCCCGTAAGATTGTCGGTTGGGCCCTGGAGGATTCCCTGGAGATGTCCGGTCCGATAAAAGCGTTGAATATGGCCTTGGAAACACTTCCCCCGGGAAGCGATCTGATCCATCATTCGGATAGAGGAGTACAATATTGTAGCAAAGATTATATCTCAATTTTACAAGGCATTAAATGTCGTATAAGTATGACAGAAAACGGAGATCCCAGAGAGAATGCAATAGCTGAACGTGTCAATGGAATATTAAAAGAAGAATGGTTGAATAAAGAAATGATAACAACGCTCGGCCAGGCTCGGGATATAGTGAGGAAAGTGATCGATATTTATAACACCCGGCGCCCTCACAGTAGTGTGGAAATGTTGACACCTGAAGAGGCGCATGCGAAGAAGGGGCCTTTAAAAAGAAAATGGAAAACTATTTATAAACGTAAACAAGCTATTCTTTTATGAACAGGATTAAACTGATATATTTGCAACAAAATAGAACAGAGACCGGAAACGCTCGTCGGGACAGGTGGCCCTGCCCCTTGCCGCTTGGGCGCTCCCCGGCCGATGAGTTTGGCTGTGAAAAGCCCCCTGTCCTGTAGTGAAACAGGATAAGGTAACTTATTTTAGGATTAAGAAAGGATTGTCTGTTTTTTTACATTTATAGACAACCTATAACAGGATTTTTTTAATACACAGTCAACCAAAATCAGGACGAGACAAGTGATAGGGTTGTGATACCGTAGTGATAGAGAAAACGGGCATATATCACTAATCAAATAAGTTGAATATCAATTGGTAAAAAGAAATCAGTGATACAGTGACAGAGAAAATGGGAAACATAGTTCTTCGTCACTTTCGGGGCAGGTCATGTGTTAATGCTAATAAGTTTATTGCATAGCAAGGTAATGCTTGCCCTGTTGTCTTTATGCATGTTTAGGATTTAGATAAACAAGTTTTGGTCGCACCTAGCTATTTTCCATCAGTCTTTTGTTGGAGGAGCGGAAACTCCGAAGGTCTTGAATAGGGATTATCTGGGTAATAAAGAAGCCGGAAAAACTCGTATCCGGGGGCAATCGAGTTTGAAAAAGGAGGCATGCAAAAGCTTAAGGTCTACTGATCGGCTGCCGCGTCTGTGAGCAGTTCCGTTTTGTGTTAGTTTTCCTGTTTTTGTTCCTGGCAGGTGTGTACTCAATTAGAATAGAGAGGAGAAAGATGTTGGGATTGTCCGTACTTTTGCATATCAGATAATGTAAATATAAAACGAAAACCAATATGCGTATGGTCAATCTATGTAAACACAAGCTGTTCAATACCGGGCTTATGCTCTTTTTGTGCCTTGGCTTGCAGGCCCAGAACAAGGAGATGCGGCGGGTGGCTACGAACGACTGCGGAGTAACGAATACACAAGCTTTCCTGATCAAAGGGGATGACTATACATTGCCGGATTCTTTCACGGGAAGCAAAGAGGCGAAAACCTGTAATTTCGGCGGGACGGTCATCTATGCTTTCGATCAGATGGATATACAGGCCGATTACCGGATGGAGGTGGTCTATCTGGCTGACAACCGGAGGGAACAGCGTATCGTGGCTGACGGCAACGAAGTGCAGGGGCCCGTCGTACTTGAAAAAGGGAAGGAGCAACGCTACATGATCGACCTGCCGAAGAAAGCCTACGCCTACGGACAATTGGTCTTGGTGTTTGAAGCCTTGAAGGGAGATAATGCGATTGTTTCGGAGCTGAACCTGTATTCGTCCAATCCGGCCCAGCTGAAACCTTTTGGGGAAGAACGTAAAAAGGAACTGGTGCATACCCAGGCTTATACGGTGGATACGACTGTTTGTGCGGAAAAAGTTTTACCTGTATATACCATCAAGCCCCATCAGGTAGCCGGTGTCTATAATCCGGTCCTGTCCTTAAACGGGACGTGGTTGTTCAATGAAAAGCCTGCTGCCCGTTTTTATGAACAGAAACAGAACGGGCGGGACTGGAAGCCGATCGTAGTTCCGGGACAGTGGTCCATGCAAGGCTTTAAAGTCGATTCTGCCGGTTTCGGAGGCTATCAGACTACATTCACATTGCCTGCGGATTGGCAGGGAAAGCAGGTGAAACTGCGTTTCGACGGTGTCTCCAGCGAGTCGGTCGTGTATCTGAATGGAAAGGAGATCGGTTCCCATATGGGAGGAATGACTGCTTTTGAACTGGATGTCACGAAAGGGCTGAAGGCGGGTGAAAACCTGTTGGCCCTGCGGGTTCGCAGCGAGTCGTTGGCAGACATGTTAGGGAGCCTGACTCAATATGCGGCACATCAGTTGGAAGGCATAACCCGTAAAGTGACGTTCTTTGCCGTTCCGGATATCCATTTGTCGGACCTTCGTATCGTGACGGAGCTGGACGATGACTATAAAGATGCAGACTTGAAAGTCTATCTGTCGGTAACGAATAGCTCGGATGAGATACAAAAGATGTATCGGTTCGCCTTTCCCTCTCCGGACTGCCTGTTGTCCTGAGCCGGCATATTCCGGAGATTGCCGCCGGGTCTTCCTGGAGCGGTTGGTTGACTGGCAAAGTCGTTTCTCCGGATAAGTGGGATAACGAGCATCCATCTTTATATACGATGAAAATCGAAGTCGGAACCTCGGACAAGGTTGTCGAGCAGATAGAGAAACGTTTTGGCTTCCGCGAGATCCGGATACAAGGGAATCGTTTACTGGTAAATGGCAAGGCTGTCAAGTTGAGAGGGGTTTGCCGACATGAAATGCATCCGTTGACCGGACGTGTGATGAATCCTGCCCTGGAACGGAAGGATGTCGAGCTGTACCGAGATGCGAACTGCAATTTTATCCGTACTTCCCATTACCCTCCTTGTGAAGAGCTGCTCGAAGTCTGTGACGAACTGGGCATGTTCGTGGAAGTGGAAGCACCGGTCTGTTGGATCGGCCATCATGCGAATGAGAACTGGAAGGTGCTGAACTACCGCGATCCTAAATACTATCCGTATGTATTGCAGGCGAATATGGAGATGATCCAGTTCTACCGGAACCATCCTTCCATCATCTTCTGGTCGATGGCGAACGAATCGTACTGGAATAAGGAATTTGCACAGGTAGAGGTCTATATGGAAAAAGCCGATCCTACCCGTCCGTTCACGTTCCACGACCAGGCCTATGGCGGGTTCAACAACCAAGGCAGCACGGCCCCGATCGCGAATATCCATTATCCGGGTCCCAACGGATATAAGGTCGCCGCCAAAAGCGACCGGCCGATGACGTATGGCGAATACTGCCACCTGAATGTCTATAACCGGAGCGAGCTGGTGACTGATCCCGGCATCCGTAGCGATTGGGCATTGGCGCTGGCTCCTACGTGGGACAATATGTATAAGACACCGGGCGTTTTAGGCGGTTCTATCTGGTCTGGTATCGACGATATTTTCCAGATGCCTAACGGGGATGCAGTCGGTTATGGCCCCTGGGGACCGATCGACGGCTGGCGTCGCCCGAAACCGGAGTACTGGGATATGAAAAGATATACAGTCCGGTCCGTGTGACGACCGGGGCGCTATCTCCAGCCAACGAACTGGTCATCGATCTTGAAAACCGGTACACCTATACAAACCTAGATGAACTGCGTATCACGTGGACGTACGGAGAGGAGAAGGGAACGGCCTTCGCAGACCTGGAACCCGGTGAAAAAGGACAACTTCGCATCCGGCTTGCCCATCCCGAAAAGGCGAATGAGCTCTATCTGTCTTTTGCCGATCCCCGCGGCTTTACTGCCGATGAGTATTTGATCCCTGTCGGCAGACAGGTACAGAACGAATTGCAGGCGTTGCCAACTGCTTCTACCCGCTTGAAAGAAAAAGAAAGACCGCTATGTCATTACCGGAAAAGATTTTAGTTGTGAGATCAGTCGTGTATCCGGCCAGATACTCTCGGTGAAGAAAGGGAAAAAAGAAATATTGAACGGTGGACCGTGGCTGATGGCCTTGCCGTTGACAGGTGGCGGATGCTACCCGAATCATAATGCCAATACGCCTGTGTTCAATGACCTTTGCTCGGACTGGAAGGTAGAAAAAGTAGAGGCGGTCCGACAGGGTGATGACGTTCTGGTAAAGGTGGCAGGCGCTTATAAAGAGTTTTCCGGCTCTTATGACCTGAAAATAAATGCAGGAGGCGAACTATCGGTAACCTATTCGTTCGATGCCCTTGAAGATGTGAATCCGAGGCAGTGGGGACTGGTTTTTGAAGCTCCTGTTTCTTATGATAAGACCTTCTGGCGCCGGGATGGCATGTGGAGCGTTTATCCGGCCGACCATATCAGCCGTCCGGTAGGTGAAGCCAGCCTTTTTTATGAAGGACTCCCTGCGAAAGTCGATCCGCGTACGGAACCTGCCTGGTCTTGGAGTATGGATTATAACGAACTGGGAAGTAATGATTTCCGTTCCACCCGCCGGAACATTTGGTATGCCGGTCTGAAAGACGGAAACGGTAGTAAGATTACCGTCCCTTCCAATGGCAAACAGCACTGGCGCTCCTGGTTGGAAAAAGACAAGATCCGCTTCCTGGTTGCCGACTTTGTGACGGCAGGAAACGAGATGTTCCTCAGTAGCTATTATGCTCCTTACCGCAAGCCGTTGAAGAAAGGAGACCGGATCGGTGGAGAGATTGTGGTGAGAGTGGAATAACCTCTTAACTTACCCTATAACCTGTGTCTTTACAGGCTATAGGGTATTGCCCGACAGTCCGTAAGGTGACTAAAATACCTTACGGGCTATTGGGTATTACCGGCATTTTTGTAACTTTGTAAGCACCAATCAAATGCAGAGCCGTATGGAACAACCGTCTGAACAATCGTTATGGGGAATGTTGGAAGGCATCACCGAGAATCTGAAGCACAAGCGGCTGGCGGATGTGTTTCGCTTTGTGTCGTTCCGCCCGTTCGAGACATTCGGGCCGCATAAGCATCTGCGTATCGAGATCAACTATGTGAAGAAGGGCAATTGCATCCTGCATCTGGAGAACGAGAGTATCAGCTTCAGCGAGAACGAGATGATGGTGATCTGTTCCAATGTGGAGCATACCTTCGAGGCCGGTTCCGAAGATACGACCCTGATGCAGTTGGAGTTTCTGCCGGAAGTCTTCTCCCGCTTCAATCCGGACGGGCACGGGCAGATGAAGGATCTGGCGCCTGTCACGATCTTTTCCGAAGAAAACCGGTTGATCAAGATTGTGAATAACGTCCGGATCATGCGCGCCGTGCAGCGTATTGTCAACGAGATGAACCAGAAGAGCAAATACTACCAATATCTGGTTGTCATGTACTATGCCGAGCTGCTGATCCTGATTTACCGTTATCTCGATGAGGCCTATCTTCCGATTTGTACAAACGATTCGTTGAAAAAAGGCGATCTCCTATATCCGTTTGAACTACCAGTCCGATATCACGATCAGCGATGTCGCGTCGCAAACCGGAGTCGGAGAACGGTACTTGCGCAAACTGTTCTCCCAGTACCTGAACCTCTCCCCGCTGGACTACCTGAACCAGATCCGGATCAACAAAGCGATCGAGCTGCTGCGGAACACGGAGATGTCCGTCAAGGAAGTCTGCTTTGCCTGCGGTTTCCAGTCCCCCCAATACTTCTCCCGTATCTTCAAACAACAAATGGGCATCTCTCCGCGGGAAGTGACGAAATAGAGAGTGCCGTTTTCTCTACTTTTTCCCTTGTTCTGTTCCTCGTAGCATAAGCAACCGGGAGCTTTACTGCCGTATCTTCTTCCCTCCGGGCTCTATCTTTGCTGGTAGAAAGACGAACTGTAAAAAGGAATTCACAATGAAAGAATGGAAAGACGATAAGGCCCTGTTTGCTTTGATAAAGGAAGAACTTTACACCGCAGTGGTCGGTGATATTATGGATAAGATGGGCTATACCCGCCAGTTTTCTGCCTCCCCGCATCCGTCCGCTTCGTGACGATATGCTGGTGGCCGGACGTGCCATGACGGTATTGGAAGCCGATGTGCTGGATGCCGGAAAGGAGAAAGGGGTGAACCCGGTGCTGAAACGCTCCTTCGGCCTGATGCTCGAAGCGTTGGACGACTTGAAAGAAGGCGAGGTATATGTTTGTTCCGGTTCTTCCCCTGCTTATGCCTTGTGGGGCGAGCTGATGAGTGCCCGTGCGATCCAGTGCAAGGCGGCCGGAGCGGTTGTCAACGGATATTCCCGTGACACGAAGGGGATTCTGGCGCTCGACTTCCCTTGCTTCTCCTACGGTCCCTATGCACAGGATCAGGCGCCACGTGGAAAGGTGATCGACTACCGTGTGCCGATCGAAATGGAGGGCGTACGGATCAATGACGGGGATATCCTGGTCGGCGACATCGACGGCGTATGTGTCGTGCCTCGTGAGATCGAGGAAGAAGTGTTCACCCGCGCCTTGGAGAAAGCCCGTGGCGAACGGATGGTCCTGAAGAAGATACAGGAAGGGATGAAAGCCCGTGATGCTTTCGATACATACGGAATTATGTAAGATACGATAAAAAGGTAGGAGACAATACAATGAAGATTACAGACGTAAAAGTATGGTTGGTCCGGGGCATCAAATATAACTGGACATTACTGAAAATCTATACCGACGAAGGCTATACCGGCGTAGGCGAAGCTACCAACTGGCCCGGCAGCCCGATCGTTTTCGAAGCCGCCAAGCATGTCGGACAACGCATCATCGGCCTCGACCCGATGAAGACCGATTTTATCTGGACGAAGCTCTACCGCGACCTGAACTGGATCGGCCCGTACGGAGCCAGCCTGTGTGCGATCAGCGGTATCGACATGGCGCTGCTCGACCTGAAAGCAAAGGTGTTGGGCGTTCCCTGCTACGAACTGTTGGGCGGGGCTTACCGGAAAGATATCCAGCTCTATGCCAACTACTGGTTTACGGGCGGCGGACACAACGAGGCGGACTATGCCGCCCAGGCACGCCGTGTCATGGACGCCGGTTTTACGGGGCTGAAGTTCGACCCCTTCGCCCACACGAACTATTTCTATGGCGAAGACCTTGCCTCCAACTTGACCCTGACGGCGGAACAGCAGGACCTGGCGTTCAACGTATCCAAAGCCGTGCGCGAGGCTGTCGGCTCGGAATGCGACATCATGATCGAGACACACGCCATGCTGAACTACCGGGTTGCCGTCAAGATGGCGGAACGCTTGGCAAAAGCTCGATATCACCTGGTATGAGGAACCCGCCGGCCCGGAAAGTTCGCAGACGCTCCGTGCCATGCGCGAACGCATCCCGTCGGATGTCGCCATCTGTGTAGGCGAGCGCCATTACACCCGTTTCGGCATCCGTTCGCTGCTGGAAAAGCATGTGTGCGACGTGATCATGCCCGACATCACCCGTTGCGGCGGTCCCTCGAAATGAAGCGCATGGCAACGATGGCGGAAGCCTACAACGTCCTGATCGCCCCGCATAACCCGAACGGCCCTCTCTCGACACTCGCCTCTTCGCATGTATGCGCCGCTATCCCGAACTTCTTCCGCCAGGAGTTTATGTTCAACGATGTTCCCTGGCGCGACACGGTGATCGACCATCCGATAGCCGAGATGGTCTATGACGGCCACCTGCACCTGTCCGACCGTCCCGGCTTGGGCGTGGACCTCGTTGAAAGAGGAGATGGAGAAACACCCCGGCATCACGACGGATGCTCCCGATAACTTTTTATATCTGATCCCTATGAGCTTTGTACTCGATTATAAAGATAAGGTAGTCCTGGTCACCGGAGTCTCCTCCGGGATCGGCTTAGGTGTCGCCAGGGGAGTTCGCACGGGCGGGTGCCCATGTGGCAGGCTGTTCGCGCAAGTCTCCGGACGATGCGAGCGTGCAGGCTTTCCGCGAGGTGGTAGAACAGGAGGGCGTACGCTCGTTCTACCACCTCGCGGATGTGACGGATGCGGAGGAGCTGAAAGGCTTCGTCGAAGAGGCGGCCCGTACCTTCGGACGTATAGACATGGTCGTCTCCAATGCCGGCATGAACGTGTTCGAGGGAGCCGAAGGTTGCACGGAGGAGCGTTGGCATTACAACCTCGATCTGAACTTAGCTTCCCACTGGCGTCTGGCCCGGCTCTGCAAGCCCTATCTCGAAAAGAGCGGCGAAGGCGTCCTGCTCCTGATGACCTCCAACCATGCTTTCAGCTCCATCCCCGGATGCTTCCCTTATAACGTGACGAAAACGGCTATCACCGGCCTGGTGCGCAGCCTGGCGATCGAGTGGGGGCCGGCTGTCCGTACGGTGGGGGTGGCTCCCGGATTTATCGATACGGCGGGCAACGACACTTGGTTCGACTCTTTTCCCGATCCCGAAGCGGAACGCCGGCGGACGATCGACCTGCATCCTGTCAAACGGATCGGGACGGTCGAGGAGGTAGGGGCGTTATGCGTCTATCTCGCCTCCCCGTATGCCCGGTTTATCAGCGGGACGACGATCCTGATGGACGGCGGGCGCTCGGCGTTGATGCAGGATGAATAAAGAAACAGATACCATGAACACGATCGACTTAATAATCTTTATAGCCTACTGCCTCCTGATCCTCTGTGTCGGCCTTTTTGTCTCACGCGGCAAGAAGGGGAACGAGCGGGATGCCGGCGATTATTTCCTCGCCGGGCGCGGGCTTGCCTGGTGGGCGATAGGCGCTTCTATCATCGCATCCAATATCTCGGCAGAACAGTTTGTCGGCATGTCGGGCTCCGGTTATGCCATCGGGCTGGCCATGGCGACCTACGAATGGATCGCCGCCCTCGGGCTGATCCTCGTGGCGAAGTTCTTCATCCCGATCTTCTTGGAGAAGAAGATCTTCACCATGCCCCAGTTCCTCGAAGAGCGTTTCGACAAGCGCGTCAAGACGGTGATGGCGGTCTTCTGGCTGGCTGTCTTCATCTTTATCAATCTTACTTCCATCTTGTACTTGGGAGCCTTGACGATCGAGAAGGTGATGGGGATCCCGATGCTCTACGGCATAATCGGGCTGGCTGCCTTTGCCGGTATCTATTCGATCTACGGAGGGCTGAAGGCGGTGGCGCTGACGGATGTGGTCCAGGTCGTGTTCCTGCTTGGCGGCGGGCTGGTCACGACCTATATCGCCCTCGACCTCCTCGGAGAAGGTGGCGGCGTGTACCAGGGAATGGTCAACCTCTATGGCGAGGCGAGCGATAAGTTCCATCTGATCCTCGACAAGTCGCATCCCGGTTATAAGGACCTGCCGGGCATCTCCGTGATCCTCGGCGGACTCTGGGTGGCAAACCTTTATTACTGGGGATGCAACCAGTATATCATCCAACGCGCGTTGGCCGCCAAATCGGTCCGGGAGGCGCAGAACGGGATGCTTTTCGCCGGTTTCATCAAGCTGTTCATCCCGCTTTTGGTCGTGATCCCGGGGATTGCCGCCTTTGCGCTGGAGGCTCCGTTAGGGAAATCGGACGAAGCCTATCCGTGGTTGCTCGGCAATCTGCTTCCGGTAGGGGTGAAGGGGGTGGCGTTTGCTGCTTTGACAGCCGCGATTGTCAGTTCGCTCGCTTCGATGATGAACAGTATCTCCACGATCTTTACGATGGATATCTACCGTTCCTATTTCCGGAAAGAGGCCGGACAGAGAGAACTGGTCCATACCGGACGTTGGGCGAGCTTCGGCTCGTTGCTGATAGCCGTGCTGATCGCCCCGATGCTGTCGGGGTTGGACCAGGCGTTCCAGTATATCCAGGAGTTTACCGGCTTTGTCAGTCCCGGCGCCCTGTCGGTCTTCCTGGCAGGCTTCTTCTATAAACGGGCGACGGCAAACGGGGCGTTGGCGGCGGCATTGGGCTCGTTCGTCTTCTCCTTCGGCCTGAAGTTCCTCTTCCCCGGATTGCCCTGGATGGACCGCATGGGACTTGTGTTCCTGGTGTGCTGCGCGCTCATCGTCCTGCTGGGGAAAAAGGGCCAGTCTGCCAACGCTTATACGCGCCATGACCCGGCTTTGTTCCATACCGGCCGGATGTTCAATGTAATGTCGGTAGTCATACTGGCGATATTAATAGGCTTTTACTACTTTTGGTGGTAAATTTATACACACGTAATAATAGGCACATAAATGAAACAGATAAAGACAATCCTATTCGCTTTCGGTTGCAGCTTCCTGCTGTCAGGCACGAAAGCATTCGCACAGGTAGAGAGACTTCCCGATGAAGCCTCCTATCCTGTCTTCCAGGAATTAGCCGGTGTCGAGTCGCCTGCCGTCCTGCTGAGTGGAACCTGGCAGTTCCGGTATTCCCCGGATAGCAAGTGGGACAAGATACAGGTCCCCGGCGAGCCTGCCATGCAGGGCTATGCCATCGAGCACGACAAGCCGTTCACCTACCGGAAGTCGTTCACCGTCCCGGCCGATTACGCCGGCAAGCATACGATCCTGCGTTTCGACGGCGTCTACAGCCATGCCCGCCTGTTTGTGAACGGCACGTTCGTCCGCGAACATCATGGCGGCTTTACCCGGTTGGGAGACGGATATCACCTCTTTTGTCCGTCGGAAAGAAAAACGAGATACGCCTCGAAGTGACGGATCGCCTGGACGATATTTCCTATGCCTCCGGCTATGCCCATCATCCGATCGGGGGAATCCTGCGCGATGTAACCTTGTTCGCATTACCCGAAACCTGCTTGTATGACTTCTACGCCGAGACACATCTGGATGCTGCTTACGAGGATGCCGTCCTGAAGATCGGCTACAGCAGCCCGGTTGCCGGAGGTGCGGAAGTTGCCTATACGCTGACCGAGCCGTCCGGCAGACGCTATCCGTTGGTGCAATCCCGGTTCCCCCTGGAAGAGGGCGGGAACATGAATGAACTGCCCGTGAAGAACCCCTTGAAGTGGGATGCCGAACATCCGAACCTCTATACGCTGACCATCACCCTCAGCAAGGACGGAAAGGAGATCGGCCGTTTCGACCGCCGTATCGGTTTCCGTGACGTGAAGATCGAGAAAGACCGCATGTTGGTGAACGGCATGCCGGTGAAGTTGCGCGGGGCCTGCCGCCATGACATCCACCCGACACTCGGCTGCACGACGACTGCCGAACTGGACAGCCTCGATGTGATCCTCTTCAAACGTTCCAATATGAACTTTGTCCGTACCTCGCATTATCCTCCCACGGAACGTTTCCTGGAGTATTGCGACCGCTACGGCATCTATGTGGAGAGCGAGACGGCTGTCTGCTTTGTCGATACCTACCGGCAGAAGAACTATGCGCCGGGCAAGACCCAGGACAGTGCCGAGTTTACGCCCCGCTATCTCTCGCAATGCCGCGAGATGGTGAAGTCGTTCCGTTCCCATCCCTCCATTCTGTTCTGGTCGATCGGTAATGAAAGCGTGTACGGCACGAACTTCCAGCAATGCTGGGATTGGGTGAAGGCAACCGACAAGACTCGCCCGGTTATATTCAGCTATCCCGGATCGGTCGGTGAGAAGAAGCCGGTCTATGATATCCTGAGCATGCACTACCAGGATGTAAACGGAAACCTGAACCAATGGAACCGCTCTACCCATGGTTTCCAGGGGGAAGGGATACCTGCCCTGTTCGACGAATGGGCGCACCCGGCGTGCTACACCTACGCTACCTTGCAGGAAGATCCGAATATCCGCGAGTTCTGGGGGCATTCGATCGAAAGGATGTGGAGCGGCCTCTTTGATGCTCCCGGCGGCTTGGGTGGTGCGATCTGGGGATATGTGGATGAAACGTTTATGCTGCCCGAACCGAAAGTAGGGACTGCCTTCTGGAAAGAGTTTGCCCGTACCGCCAAGCCGGAGGATTATCAGGGTAAATGCGTTGGCTACGGAGAGTGGGGGATCGTCGATGTCTGGCGCCGTGAGAAACCGGAGTTCTGGGCTACCAAGAAAGCCTATTCGCCCGTCCGCCTGATGACGACCGAGGTGGCTTCCTTCCTGTCCGGACAACGTTTGTTGCTTCCGTTGTACAACCGCTTCGACCATACTGACCTGGATGAGATCAAGATACGTTATACCTACAAAGGTGTGGAGAAGGAACTTCCCGCTCCTTCCATCGCTCCTCACCAAAAAGGACTGTTGGTAATCCCTGCCGAGGCTTGGGAGGAAGGCGAACTGTTGTCAATTTGTTTCTATACAGCTACGGGTGAGTTATTGGATGCCGAACAAGTTTCATTGGGCAGCGATTACCACGTTCGCCTTGCCGATTCGGAAGCATCTCCGGTAAACGGTGTGTTGCAGGTAGAGGAAACCGCCGGTATGATGACGATTAAAGGAGACGGTTTCGAGATCCCTTTCTCCAAAGAAACCGGCCTGATCAGCAACGCGACCTCCAAGGGACAGGTCATCATCGAGAAAGGCCCGTTCCTGCATCTCGACATCAACCTGAACCATCTGACTGGAGCCGAAGTGCGTAAGAGCGCCCGGAAGTTCCTGACCTCCGACAGCGACTGGAAGAAGCAGAGCCTGACCTATACCCGCAAAGAGGGTACGGTCGAGGTCGCCCTCTCCGGCTTCTATCAGGATGTGCAAACGGATATCCTGATCCGGATATCTCCCGCCGGGGAAATGAATGTCAGCTATGTCGTTGCGGGACAGCCGAACGGATATCTGCGTGAGACGGGCTTGTCTTTCTACCTGCCCGAACGTCTGGACTATCTGCAATGGGAGCGTAAAGGTATGTGGAGCTGTTACCCCGAAGGCGCTTTTGCCGGAAACACGGGCGAGACTTCCCTTTATAACCCGAAGCAAGTGCGATATGGCGAGAACCCTGCTCAACCCTGGTTGGCCGATACGCACAACTATTACTATTGGGCGGATGCCGGTACAAACTGTGACCGTCCGTTGACGCAAATGGCAAAGGGTATGAAGGAGAACATCTATCGCTATACCCTTTCCGCTACAGGGGGAGGAGCAGGGCTTACGGTTTGCTCATCGGACGCATCCCTGGCTTGCCGCACCTCCAAAAGAGGAGACGGGCAGTTGATGCTTTACATTAATAATCGTTGGGATTACCCGGAGATTGCCTGGGGCAACTATTGCAAGACGTTGGAGGCGGTGCCTTGCTATGGCGAGATGAAGATTCGGTTCTGATTAAATTAATAAGAGAAGATAGCATGGAACTGTGTCAAAACTGCCTTGTCCCCGCGCTTGACGCGGGGTCGCAAAAGAACAGGCCTTATTAATCAGATATTTATAGGGTCAGCTCTAATGCGATCCCGCGTCAAGCGCGGGAACGGGGCAGTTTTGACACAGCTCCACGTATTGTTTAAAGATGGAGTTTCCCCTTGATCGCCTTCGGTATCGCGTCCTTATGGACCATCACATAGATGGTTTTGGCGCGGACGAAGCTCTCGGACATGTTCAGGTAGCCGCCGAACTTGTTGCGGTCGGTTCCCCATGAGTTCTTGGTGATGTAGTATTTCGTGCCGTTCTGGTCTTTGGCGATGCCGGTCAGGTGCATCAGGTGGTCGTCGGTGGTCACGAATGATTCGAATCCGGCTTGGCGCACTTCCGGGGTCACGTTGATTTCCGGGTAGGGACGTTCGAACTTGAAGACCTCTTCTAAGCGTTCCTTCTCTCCTAATTTCTCGAAGCGGGCGCGGTCCGTATTCGACAGGTCTTCCACCTTCTTCACTTCCGGGTTGATGGCGACACCGTTCGTAAAGGAGAATCCCTTCTCGCTCACGTCTCCGTCCCAGCAGACCGTATAGCCGTTCGTCAGGGCATAATCCACCGTTTCCATCATCTCGTCGAGCGGCAGGTTATACATCAGGGAATGTTCCCAGTTGTCCGGCACTTCCACGTCGAACTTCACATAATACGGATGATGCGTGAAGCTGGTCAGTTCGATATAGTCGTCCATATTCAGCCCTAAAGATTCGGCGAACGACTTCGGCGTATATTCTTTCCCCTTATACGTGAACTTCTCCGGCAGCTTTCCTAAGTAGGTGTCGAACAGGTTAGCAATCAGCTTGTCATATTCCGGACTGCGCTGTTTCGCCTTCACTGCCACATCGGCGATGGAGTGCATGTAGCGAACCATCTCGCTGTGGTTATGCTTCTCGGAGTCGTAGTTGATGCCCGTGTACACCTCTTCCGGGACGATACCCACCTGGCGGTACGCATTCATAAAGGTATGTGAAAGGCTGCCCTGCCCGATATTACCGTCCCCGCGACGCAGGTAGTTGTCCTGCAACTGGTTCATATATTTCTGGCGGACGATGAACATCTCCGAAAGGTCATACGTGCCTTTCCCCATACGAAGCAGTTCGGATTCCATAAACGACGTAGTGGCAAAGCACCAGCAAGTCCCTGTTGCCGCTTGGTTCTTAACCGGGGTAGCGGGAACCGTTACCACTTCCGTAAACTGGTACCCCTGACCGAACGTTGCCGAAGCAGAGAAAGCCAGCATGCAAGATAGAATAAGTGATTTCATGTATATAAAGATTAAATTATTAATTATCGTGTCTTGAAAAGCAACTATTATCTATTATATGAATATCGGTCAATTGTCAATTGTTCAGAATCCCCTCGCGAACATCTTCCAGAACTCATCCGCCATCTCCTGCCAGCGCAGGATTGTCGCTCCTGCGAAGTCGGCCGTGTAACCGGCCAGGAAAGCCCGTGCGGTCTCTTCCCTTTGCTGTCCTGCAACTCTTTGTAGCGGTTTTCCACGAAAGGCATTTCGGATAAGCCCTTTTCCTCGAAATGGGCGACCGCGCCGTTGATCTTCTCTGTGGTCAATCCCCAGCGGACCGTAGCCAGTTTGTTTGCCGTCCGGTATTTCCAGACGATGGCATCTTCATGGTGGCGGTGTTGTCCGCAGATACCGAAAGCAGCCGGCAGGTCGGTCGTACCGGAGAAGATCGGGATACGCGGGCTCTGCCCCGGATTGTCGAACGACAGCCAGGCAACGCCGCCCACTGCATCCGGCAACCAGTTGCGAAGCTGTATCACGTGCGAGTAGGACCATTGCGGAACCGCCACTATGCGATTGCGTGGCACCGTCCCTTCCTTCACGCCGTTCAGCATATTCAGCATATCTGTTCCCATCCAGGGGTTAGCCGCCGGACTTGTGATCGTATCCGTTTCCTTCGTCTCCTTGTTCTTGACAGCCACTTTCAGATTCTTCGTCATGTCCCATTCCGTCCCTTCATACGTCTGGCGTAGCAATGCCATCACATCCGTTACGGCAACCGGCTTGTCCGGCTTCACGCTGATCGGCAGCTCTTCCGAGTCGTACGACAGTTTGAGCGAAGGAGCCAATGCGTTCAGGATGAAATATTCGCGGATGCTGAATGCCTTCGGTTCGCCGAAATAGTTGCCTCCGCTATAGGCTTTCCAGAACTTGAACGGCTCTTTGCCGTCCCAGAACCCCATCTTCTTAGCAACAGAAAATACGTTTTCGGAAGCCATGTAACGATCCTTGTCCTTCAGGTCGAGCGTCGAGATACGCGAGATATTGGCCGATACCCCCACATGATCGTCCGGGATGCGGACAGCCGCCCATACACCCCCGATCTTGTCCGGCCCCTCGCCGAACACCTCGAAATGCCAGACCTCGTTCGGGTCGGCGATCGTCAGGCATTCCCCCGAATCCCCGTAGCCGTATTCGGCAACCAATTGTCCGATCAGCCGTATCGCTTCGCGTGCTGTCGTGCAACGCTGCAAAGGCTATCTTTTCCAGTTCTTCGATCATGAACATCCCTTTCTTGTTTTGCAGCTCTTTGCGCCCGGAGATGGTCGTTTCGCCGATACCCAACTGTTTTTCGTTGAGGCAAGGGATAGGCGGTGTTCAGGAACTGGTAGGTCGAGCGGGCTTCCGGTATCGTCCCTTTCAATTCCATATTCGTGCGGTCGGCAGGATATTCGGTGTGCATGCGGCCGTTATAGATGGCGACTGTCGTGTCGCGCTCGTAGCGTGCCGCCGGGACGATCTCCATCCAGGTGCGATAGTTCCCGTCGCAGGTGTGACTGGTCATGACCGAACCGTCGGCCGATGCTTTCTTGCCGACCAGGATGCTTGTACAACTTTCAGGAGTGTTGACCGGTCGGGAGTATTCGATTTCCTGGGCCCGAAGGCTGTTCCCGTAACAGATAAGTACAATAAGAAGGATAATTAGTCTATTCATGGCATTGTCTTTAATTTTGTGGCTAAAGATATGAAATTTTCATATATTTGCTACCCCTTGCCGGGGGCTTAATCCCCCGGTAAAAGAGGAATATCCCTGTAAGGAAATGATTAAATATAAATATGCCATGAGAAAACTGATTTATCTAAGCACCCTGTTTCCTATTTGTGTTGCCGATGATGGCACAACACCCTTTGTTCCCGACCCCCGCAAAGGTGCAGAACGGGAAAGGCTCTTTTGTCATAGGAAAGAATCTCCAGGTACAAGGCAATGGCGGATATGCCGACAAGTTAGCCGCCGGACTGCCAGCCGAGTTGAAAGAAGCCGGTTTGCAATCGTCACCCGCCAGTGGAACCATCCGTCTGGAACTGACAAACGATTGCAAGATGGCCGATGAAGCCTATACGCTTGTCGTCGAACCGAACAGCATCCTGCTGCAAGCCTCTTCCGAAGCCGGCCTGTTCTATGCGAAGGAAGCCCTTCTGCAACTTTCCCGCTTCGGCAAAGGTAACGTGCGTGCCTGTAAGATACAAGATCAGCCCCGCTACGGCTGGCGCGGTTTCATGCTCGACGAGAGCCGCCACTTCTTCGGTAAAGAGAAGGTAAAACAATATCTGGATATCATGGCGTCCCTTCGCCTGAACGTCTTCCACTGGCACCTGACCGACGAACCGGGCTGGCGCATCGAGATCAAGCGTTATCCGAAGCTGACCACCGAAGGAGCTGTCGGCAACTGGCACGACCCGAAAGCACCCGCTACGTTCTACACCCAGGAAGAGATCAAGGAGATCGTTGCCTATGCAGCCGATCGCCACATCATGGTCGTTCCCGAATTCGACATGCCGGGCCATGCTACTGCTGTCTGCCGTTCCTATCCTGAAATCTCCGGCGGAGGCGAGGGCAAATGGCAGCATTTCACGTTCCATCCCTGCAAGGAAGAGACGTTCGAGTTTATCAGCAACGTGCTCGACGAGATCGTCGCCCTGTTCCCGTCTCCCTATATCCATATCGGAGGCGACGAGGTGCACTACGGCAACCAAAGTTGGTTCACCGATCCCGAAATCCAGCAGTTTATCAAAGATAAGAACTTAGGCAACGAAACGGGCCTGGAACAGTATTTTATCCGCCGTGCTGCCGATATCGTGGCTTCCAAGGGCAAGACGATGATCGGCTGGGACGAGATGATCGATGCCGGTGTCTCTCCCGACAAGGCTGTCATCATGTGGTGGCGCCACGACCGCAAACACCAGTTGGTGAAGGCGCTCGAAAACGGCTACCGGGTGATTATGACCCCGCGCCGTCCGTTGTATGCCGACTTCGTCCAGTACGGCGGCCATAAGGTGGGCCGTGTGTGGGGCGGTTACAACACGATCGAGGACATCTACCGTTTCCCTGAACCGATCATCCATCTGACACGCGATTATGAAGACCAGGTGATGGGCCTCCAGTTCTCCCTTTGGACGGAACGGGTCGCTGATGCCAAGCGTCTGGACTATATGACTTTCCCCCGCCTGGTAGCTGTCGCCGAATCCGCCTGGACTCCTGCCAAGTCGAAGGAATGCAGCCTCTTTATGCAGAAGCTCCCCTTACTTCCTGCGATTCCTCGGTGAAAAAGGCATCTACTACTTCAACCCCTTCAACCCCGAATCTACACCCGAACCCAGTGCACCGGACAAGGACGATGTGTTGAAGAATGGATAAGATATAAAGCACTGTCTTTTGCTGTCTGCTTCAGCAGACGGATGAATAAATATCCGGCTTTGCCGGTTCCTCTGTGGGGTTTACCCTCCTTTTTGGAAAAAGTGCAAAAAAGGGACAGGTCGAGGCTTGCCGGAAAATGTCTCTAAACAATTGATTACAATATATATAGTAAAGTCTTTTATCTATTGGTGGAAAGTTCATTTTCTGCCCTGTTTTTAGGGGTAGCTTTTGTCCTGCTTTTGCTTGTATATTATTGGGAATAAATAAGATAGGAGGCTTTTTTCAAAATGACAAAAAAAACGTACGTTTAAATTCGTCATAATTATATAACAAAGTTAGCAATAATCGGCGAGATATGGAAAAGTAGAGCAAAGTTATTGAGAAATAGGCTTTTGAGAAAATAGTTTCTGTAACCAGATGACGGGAAAAGTTAAGTCTGAACCAAGTTAAGACTTCGCTACGTTACCGATTCGTCATCCTGCATAATTGGTGGTATCGGAGCTTGGGAAGAATAGCGAAATACACTATTATATAGTGAGTTACTGACAACTTACGCAACAATTCCGGTAACGGATGATAATTGCGCCGTTCCTCTGCGATTTGCGTATTGACGAAGATGGTGGCATGAAGATACAAATGATGTCTTTCCCTTGCCGGGGCATCCCCCGGCAAGGGAAAGAAGTAATGAATCATCAAATCATCAGTCATCAGCGATTGTGCAACCCGCATTGCCTTCGCTTGTACCTGATGGTATTGGGCCTGCTGGCTTTGTGGGAGGGCCGTTCGGAGGTCGTGTTGGGGTGTTTGGGAGCCCTGTTGACACTCTCGGGGTACGGGGATACGGAGAGAGACATGACGGGAAGCGGAAACAAAAACAGCAACTCCCCGTCGTTGCCGGCTGGGGGTTGCTGATGTATGCTGCGGTCTCCTGTTTCTGTTAGCGTGAGGGAGGAGGATTAGAAACGTCTTTTCTTACGAGCGTCGCGTGCGGCGGCAGTCCGTTTCCACGGGCGGTCGCTGTCGCGTTCGTCTTTGCGGAAGGTGCGGTCTGAACGGTCTCCACCCCGGCGTCCACTGTCTTTGGAACCCCGTTTGCCTTTGTAGCCGTCATCGCTGCGCCGTCCGCCGTAACTGCGTTTGCCACCGCGTCCGCCTTCTTCTTTTTTGCCCTGTGCAGGTTCGACGGAGATGCGCCGTCCGTCCACTTCGAACCCGTTCATGCTGTCCATCACGCGCTGGGCTTCACCCTCTTCCACTTCGAAGAAAGAGAAGTTTTCGCGCAGGTCGATCTTGCCGATGCGCACCTTGCCCGGCACACATTTGTTGACCAGTTCGATCAGCTGGTTCGGATATAGGCCGTCGGCCTTGCCGAAGTTGAGGAAGAAACGCGAATAGCCCTCTTCGGCCGCATGTGCACGGCGTTCGCCCCGTTCGCTGCGAGAGGAACGTTCGTCTACCTGCTGGATCTCGTCGGCATCCTTGTAGTAATCGATCATACGGTTGAATTCGAGCGAAACGACACGTTTGATGATGTCTTCCTTGTCCAGCCATTCCAACTTGCGGTAGATTTGGGGCATCAGGGAGGCGATCTCCTCCTCGTTCACCTTCACCTTTTCGATCTGGTCGACGAGGTTGAAAAGCTGCTTTTCGCAGATAGCATGTCCGGTAGGCATTTCGCCTTTCTCGAATTTCTTGTTGATGATCCTTTCGATCTCGCGGATTTTGCCTTTCTCCTTCACGTGGCAGATGGAGATGGAGATACCCTTCTTGCCCGCACGGCCCGTACGGCCACTGCGGTGGGTGTAGGATTCCACTTCATCGGGCAGGCCGTAGTTGATCACGTGTGTCAGATCGTCCACATCCAGGCCGCGGGCAGCCACATCGGTAGCAACTAAGAGTTGGATGTTTTTGACGCGGAACTTCTGCATCACGTAGTCGCGCTGCGCCTGGCTCAGTTCGCCGTGCAGCGAGTCGGCGTTGTAGCCGTCCTGTATCAGTTTGTCGGCGATCTCCTGCGTCTCTTTGCGGGTACGGCAGAAGACGATGGCGTAGATCTTCGGATAGAAGTCCACGATGCGCTTCAGAGCCAGGTATTTGTCGCGTGCCTGTACCATATAATAGATATCGCGGATGTTCTTGTTTCCTTCGTTCTTGTTGCCGATCACGATCTCCTTCGGATTCTTCATGTACTTCTTCGTGATGTTGGCGATCTCTTTCGGCATGGTGGCCGAGAAGAGCAGCATGTTGCGGTTCTCCGGCACTTCGGCGAGGATGGCGTTGATGCTGTCGGTGAACCCCATGTTCAGCATCTCGTCCGCCTCGTCCATGATGACGTTCTTCACCAGGCTGAGGTCTACCGTCTTGCGGTTCATCAGGTCCAGGAGGCGTCCCGGAGTGGCTACGACCACGTGCACGCCACGCTTCAGCGTCTTGATCTGGCTCTCGATGCTGGAACCTCCGTACACCGGGAGGACCTTCAGGTTGTCGATATACTTGAGTAGTCGTTCAGGTCGTCGGCGATCTGTAAACATAGCTCACGAGTGGGACAGAGTACGAGTGCTTGGGGGGGTATGTAGTCACATCGATTTTTTGCAGGATCGGAAGGCCGAAAGCGGCTGTCTTTCCCGTACCTGTTTGTGCTAATGCAATTACGTCGTTGTCATCTCCCAGTAGGAAAGGAATCACTTCCTCCTGTACCGGCATGGGCGATTCGTAGCCCATTTCTTGAATTGCCTTCAGTATTGGTGCGGCAACTCCTAATTCTTCAAATGTTTTCAAAATGTGATATATGTATATATAATAAATTCAGAGTGGGGACAAAGGTACGCAAATAATTTGGATACCGGTTAGTTTAGTATGATATCTTTTAATGTATCGCGCTCTTTTTTCCGTGAGATGCAATCCTTTCGACAGATATTTGTCGGTCGAACCATATTCTTTCTTTATTTTATGGAAGGCCAGATCCAGCCATGTCTCGTTTGCACCGAGCAGCACGGTGATGGTTTCCTGGGCGTCCGTATTGAGGTTGCGTGCCATATAGGCAAGGCTGCGCAGGTCTATGTGGTTGTTGGAAGCCATATAGTCTTTCATGATCGTTTCTTCCGGCACATCGAGGGCTGTCAGCAGCATGGCCGTCAGGAAGCCGGCACGGTCTTTTCCCATCGAGCAGTTCACGAGGATCGGGTAGTTGTCCTTGTCGAGAAAGACTTTCAGGGCTTTGCCGAATTGTTCGCTGTTGTCCGTCACATAGCTGATATAGGTGTCCTGCATATACACGAGCCCGTCGCCTTTGCGTATGCGTCCTTCTTCCAGGCGTCGGGTGATCTGTTCTTTGCCTTTTACCGGGATCGGGATGGAGATGATGTTCGCCCCTGCATATTTTTTCCGGAGCGAGGGCTATTTCGTCTTCTCCCCGTAGGTCGATGACAGTTTTGATCTTCAGGTTATCCAGCCGGATCGTGTCGTTGCGGCTAAGTGCCTTGAGCTCGCCCGAGCGGAATATCTTGCCCCAGCCGGTCATACGGTTCCCGTGTTCGCTGAAGTAGCCTCCTATGTCGCGCAGGTTCTGGACGCTGTCCATCTGTACCGAGCGGGCGCCGACAGTGCGGTAATATTTGTCGTTGAAAGACAGTAGGAAATATTTGCGGGTGATGTTGTCGTTCGTGATGTAGGTCACTCTCCCGTCATTGATGTTGGCATAGCTGCACGGTCGCGACATGTCGAAGGAGTTGGGGGTGTCGGATACATAAAGTTTCATCGTCCCGTCGGTATGGGGGGCTGTTTCCCATTTGATAATATAGTTGCCGATGTCGTCACGCAGGCATATGGCACGAATTTCAGGTGCTCTGCCGGAGCTGCATCCAGCCAATAAGGCCACACTGGTGAACAAGAAAAGAATCCGTTTCAATATCATACTTCTACTACTCATGCAAAGCAAAGATAGTGAAAAACACGTGTCCTTATACCCCTTTATCTTCCCGGTTAATGATATTTAAGACTGGGAGAGGTAGGAGGTTGCGAATTCTTTAGAAATGTAATTGTCGTAGCTGCGGCAAACCTCGGTTGCCAGATCGATCCCGCACCGGATGATATTCGCCCATGTCTCTTTCGGGAGGGTGGCGAGGTCACGGTGACGGACATTATTTTTTAACAGACCGTAGAGGATGCCAGCATTGAAGTTGTCGCCAGCTCCGATCGTACTGACCGGGCGGATGGAGGGCGAGTCGAAATGAAGGCGCAGGTCGCCGTGGTAGAGGTTCACGCCTCCGGCTCCGTGAGTGGTGATGAAACGGTCGCAGTAGAAACGGATATGGTCGGTGTAGACTTTTTCACTGTCGGCCTCCCCGAAGATATTGAGGAAGTCCTCGTCCGAGCCGCGTATGATATCGGCATATTCGAAGTTTTCGAGCAATGTCGGGGCGAGGTGTATCGCTTCATGGGCGTGCGCCTTGCGGAAATTCGGGTCGTAGTAGAGGATCGCCTTGCGCTGGCGTGCATAGTCGAGAAATTCCACCATCCGTTCCCTAAGTGCCGGGTTCAGTGAGTAATAGGAGCCGTAGATGAAGATGTCGTCTTCGTTGATCTCCGGCAGGGGCACGTCGAGGCGTTGCTTCGGATAATCCTTGTAGAAAGTGTAGTCGGCATTGCTGTCGTTGTCCAGGAACGCGAGCGAAATCGGGCTTTTTGCCATCCGGGAAACGGTCGACGTAGCGGGTGGAAAGGTTGTTTTCCTTCATGAAGTCGCGTATGATGTCGCCGACATGGTCGTTTCCCACTTCGCTGATGAAAGAGACAGGTACACCCAGGCGTCCTAACGAGATGAGGCCGTTGAAGGTCGATCCGCCGGGCACTGCCGTATGGGGTCGGTTGTTCCTGAAGATGATGTCGAGAATGGTTTCCCCGATGCCGATTACCTTCCTCATGCTCTTTATTTGTTTACGGTTTTACACTGTTCGCGGCTTTTCGAACCCAGGTAACCGCCGTGATGCCGTTTGGCATAGTCGGGATAGCCGAAGTTGATGCGTTTCATGGTGCCGACTACCAACAGGTCGCCTATCACCGTCATGACCGTGGTCGATGTGGTGGGGGTGAGGCCTAAAGGACACACTTCTTTCGGCGCACCGGTCGGCAGGCAGATCGTCGCTTCGGCTGCCAGCGGGCTGTCGGGGTTGCCGGTGATAACGATAAACTGCATCTCCGGTACGAGACCGCGTGTCAGCTCCACCAGTTCGAGCAGTTCGCGTGTCTTGCCGGAGTTGGAGATGAGCAGCATGACATCGTTCTTGCGGACGATGCCGAGGTCGCCGTGTTGTGCTTCGCTGGGATGCAGGAAGTAGGCAGGCGTGCCGGTCGAACAGAAGGTGGTCGCGATGTTCATGGCGATCTGTCCTGCTTTTCCCATACCGCTGGTGATCAGATTCCCTCCGAGTTCGTGTACATGTTTCACAATGAGTGTCACAGCCTCTTCATAGCCGTCGGTTATCGGAATATTGCGTACTGCTTCAGCTTCCTGTTGCAGAATGGATGAGATTGCTTCGTTTATCATAGCCTTTAAAATGATTCTATATGGTGTTATGAACTTAACAAAATGCAAAAGTATCTATTTTAATGATACCTGCACATGGAATGACCTATATTTTTGTACTTTTGTGCCTCCTAATGAATGGATCATGGAAAAAGATTACTTCTCACATATTTTACCGAACGGTTTGCGTATCGTACATCTTCCTTCTGCATCCCCGGTGTCGTATTGCGGGTTTGCCGTGAATGCCGGGACACGGGATGAGGAAATGGATGAATTTGGCTTGGCTCACTTTGTCGAACACATGATATTCAAGGGGACGGAAAAGCGTAAGTCCTGGCATATCCTGAATCGGATGGAGAATGTGGGAGGGGAGCTGAACGCCTATACCACAAAGGAGGAGACTTTCGTCTATTCTATTTTTATGGAAGAGCATTTCCGGAGGGCTTTCGAACTGCTGTCCGACCTGGTGTTCCATTCGCAGTTCCCGGAGCAGGAGATCGAGAAGGAGGTGGATGTGATCCTGGACGAAATCAATTCATACGAGGACAGCCCTTCGGAACTGATCTTCGATGAATTCGAGAATTTGCTGTTCGACGGACATGCGTTGGGACATAACATCTTGGGGGACGAGCAGTCGCTGCTCGGTTTCGGCAGCGAGTCCGGCAAGTCGTTTATGAGGCGGTTCTATGCCCCCGAAAATATGGTGTTCTTCTCGATGGGCCGGATTCCGTTCAAGAAGATCGTGCAGATGGCGGAAAGCACCCTGTCGGATATCGCTTTCCCGATGGCGGCACGTAACCGGACGGCACCCGGCGAGCTCCTTCCCGTCAGCCGCCAGATACACAAGGATACCCATCAGGCGCATGTGCTGATCGGGGGACGGGCATACAGCATGCACGATGAGAAACGCCTGCCGTTGTTCTTGCTGAATAACCTCTTGGGAGGGCCGGGCATGAACAACCGTTTGAATGTCTCTCTCAGGGAAAAGAACGGGCTTGTCTATAACGTCGAATCGAACGTGACTTCTTATACCGATACGGGGCTGGCAAGCATCTACTTCGGGACTGATCCGAAGAACAAGGAGAAGGCGATCAGGCTTGTTTACAAGGAACTGGCGAAGCTGCGTGAGGTGAAGCTGACCGCGACCCAGTTGGCGGCGGCCAAGAAGCAGGTGATCGGACAATTGGGCGTCTCCGGCGATAATCGGGAAGGCTTGTTTTTGGGGCTGGGTAAGAGCTTTCTCCATTATAACCGCTACGACACCCTGCCGGAAGTCTTCGCCAAGGTGGAGAAGCTGACCGCCGGAGAGATACGAGAGGTCGCCAACGAGATCTTTGCACCTGAACGGTTGTTCAGTCTGATCTACCAATAAGAAGCGTTTACCAGCATTCCGCCTTGTCCTTCAGTTCCGGCAGCTTGTTCTTGTCGAACACAGGGCTCTTGATCCCGCTACGTTTTTGAGCAATGTAATCGTGCAGCAGCAGGAAGGCCTGTTTGCTCAGCAACGAGATGGCGAACAGGTTGCAGATCGTCATGAAAGCCATCGTGATATCCGCCAGGCTCCAGGCGAGTTCCAGACTTGCTAGCGCCCCGAACATCACCATACCGCCGACCGCCAGACGGTAGATATAGAGCACGCTTTTTTTCGGTGTGATGAAACGAATGTTCGCTTCCCCGTAATAGTAGTTCCCGATAATGCTGCTGAAAGCGAACAGGAAGATCGCTACGGCAACGAATATCCCTCCGGCTTTTCCCACTTCGAGCGTCAGGGCATGCTGTGTCAGTTGTACCCCGTTTACCGAACCGTCCAACGGCGCCCCGCTGAACAGGATGATAAAAGCCGTGCAGGTACAGATCAGCAGGGTGTCGGTGAAAACACCCAGAGTCTGGATCAATCCCTGTTTGACCGGATGTGTGACGGATGCCGTGGCCGCTACGTTCGGAGCCGATCCCATACCTGCCTCGTTGCTGAACAGGCCGCGCTTGATCCCTTGCATCAGAGCGGCACCGATCGTACCGCCTGCCGCCTGTTCCCATCCGAAAGCGCTGCTTACGATCAGTTTGATGACGGCCGGCAGTTCCGTTATATTGAACAGTACGATCCCCGAGGCGAGCGCCACGTATCCCAATGCCATTACGGGGACGATCACGCTGCTGACTTTGGCTATTCGCTGGATTCCTCCGAAGATAATGGCAAGTGTCAGTACGGTCAGTACCGCGCCTACGATCCTCGGATCGAAACCGAACGAGCCTTGCATGGCGGCGCAAATCGTGTTGCTTTGTACCGAGTTGAACGCGAAACCGAAGGTGACGGAGATCAAGATGGCGAACAGTATGCCCATCCAGTTCAGTCCCAATCCGTATCGCATATAGTAGGCGGGCCCCCCGATGAAGGATTCTTTTCCTTTCCGTTTGTAAAGCTGTGCGAGTGTAGATTCGACGAAAGCGCTGGCCGAACCTAACAGGGCGATGATCCACATCCAGAACACTGCTCCCGGACCTCCTACGGCGACGGCTGTGGCTACTCCCGCCAGGTTGCCTGTCCCGACACGGCTGGCAAGCGATACGGCGAATGCCTGGAAGGATGAGATGTGCTTTTCACCTTCATGGGCTTTGTTGGCGGAGTCGCCGAGCACACGTATCATCTCCCGGAACATACGGAACTGGACGAAACGGGTTTTGAAAGTGAACCGGAAGGCGCATCCTAACAGCATGATAATTAAAACATACGACCATAGGAGGTCGTTAATCCCGCTGATCCAGTTGTTCAGTATTTCCATTTGGCAGTTTATCGTCTTGATAATTACGTGAATATTGAGATGCAAACCTAAAGAAAATATTCTGTATGGACAAGAATATTAAATTTTGAACACACAAATAAATATTTTCGTATCTTTGAAAGATTATTAACTAAGGTGTGAAATTATGAAGGCAATAGAACCGAGTCTGGTCAAAGACAATTTTATAGAGATCATCGGAAAAGAGTGGATGCTGGTAAGCGCCGGCGACAAGGACAAGTTCAACATGATGACGGCGAGTTGGGGGGGCGTAGGCTTCCTGTGGAACAAGCCGGTAGTGTTCGTCTTTATCCGTCCGGAACGTTATACCCGCGAGTTTGTCGATGCGAAGGGAGCTTTCACGCTGTCCTTTTTAGGAGAAGAGCATAAGACTGCCCATAAGATTTGCGGGGCGAAATCGGGACGGGATATCGACAAGGTGGCAGCGACAGGTTTGACGCCTTATTTTACCGATCTGGGTAATCCTTGTTTCGAGGAATCGCGCCTGACGCTCGAATGCAAAACCCTTTACGTGACTAAGATGGATAAGGATCATTTTGTTGATCCTGCCTTATACGAGAAATGGTACAGCGCAATGGCAGGGAATCCGCATAACGTCTATGTGGCGGAAATCTTAAATGCTTGGGAGAGATGATCTCCCGTTCGTATGGATATCCGGATTGATTAGTTTGATTTGCTTCAGATAAACCATGGTTCTCTATTTTCAATTAAATTGTCTTTCTCTTGTCATATCTTTGCAATATGTATGCTTTTCCTTTGCCTGCGGAAAATAAAAAGAGTATACTTATAGACACAATAAATAACACTGCTTCGTTTTTTATAATAACTGATTTACGTGTTTAGGCTTTATGTCTCAGGGATGAGGGGTAAAGCTTGTTTTTGTGTGTTGCATTTGGCACTTGTCATGCTTCGATGAGCGACAGGAGGACACCTGTGTCAAAAAGTTGGACGTTTGGGCGTCCAAAAATTGGACGGTTGGCGAGAGGTGTTTTTGAAATGCTTTTGATAGTCTGAATGTTACATTTCTGGCACGTCGTTTGCTTTCTTTCTGTCATGATGAATGCACAGATAACGATCAAACGAGGTTTGTCTCTTTTTCTTTCTCGTCTTCCTGGCTTCGCCGGGAAACCTGCGGGCGCAGTCCGGCTGGACGGTGGACGACTGCATGCGCTATGCCGTCGAACAGAACTACCGCGTGCGGAACAGTCGCCTGGATACACGGATTGCCGGGGAAGACCTTGCCGCCGCCTATGGTGATTTCCTGCCCTCAGTAAGTGCTACCGGCGCATTGGGCAAACGTTTGGGGCGTTCGGTGGACCCGAAAACGAACCTCTATACTTCCTCTTCCTTTTTAGAGAGCACGATGGGGCTGAATGTCTCGCTTCCGGTGTTCGACGGCTTTACGCGCGTCAACCGGTTGCAGTTCCGCAAACTGAACAAGCAGATCGGCGGCCTCACGGAGCAGATCGAGGAGAACCGGATTGCCTTCGAGGTGATGGATGCTTTCTATCGCCTCTGCTTCGATAAGAAGATGTACGAGCTTGCTGTCGAGCAGCGGAAGTTGAGCGAACGCTATCACGAGCAGATGCTCGAATATGTGGATCTTGGCATGCGTTCCCCTTCTGATTTGCAGGAGGTGAAGGCGCGCCTGCAATCTGATATTTACCAGGAGACGGTGAAGGCGAACGGTTGCCGCCTCTCATTACTTGCCCTGAAGGAACTGCTGAATATGCGGGATACCGATACGCTGGCGATCTCTCCCGGCGGGGAGGGCGAACTTCCCGTGCTTCCTGTACTGGAATCTAACGAGATCTATGCCGCCTCCGAAACATCCCTGCCGGAATTCCGGGCTATGGAACTGAGGGAGAAAGCTTCCCGCAAGTCACTGGCAATAGCGTCCGGGGCTTTTTCTCCTTCCATCAGGGCGGAATTCAGCCTCTATTCCGGTTACTACGACACGGAACGGGATGACCTGGGCGAGATCATCCCGATCAAAGACCAGTTGAAGAATAACATGAACAAATATATCGGCGTGAGCGTCTCGCTGCCTCTGTTCAGCGGACTTTCCCGCCTGACAGATGTCCGGAAGGAACGTTTCCGCCTGCAAAGGATACGGAACGAGAACGAGCAGCAACGCCTCAGCCTCTACAAGGAGATAGACGACGCCTGCCTTTCACTCCGGGCTGCCGCCGAGGAACACCGTCAGGCGGTCGAACAACTCCGCACTTCCACCGTCACGCTGAAAGAGAGCGAGGAGAAATGGGAGGAGGGGATGATCTCCGTGTTCGAACTGATGGAGAAGCGGAACCTCTATATACTGGCCAAGGCAGAACTGTCGCGCACCCGTTTGCAGTATGAGTTGAAAAGCCGCACGGTAGACTTCTACCGCACAGGCTCATTTTAGGAACCGAATAAATACAACAAGAATGGCAATCAATAGCATGGACACCCGTATTGAGCGGAAGTCCCGGTTTAAGAAGAAACACATCTATTCCTTGATAGGAATTGCCGTCGGGCTGCTTTGCCTGCTTTGGCTTCTTTTTCGTGATACTTCCTGTTCCCTGAAAGTGGAGAAAGAACGCATTACGATCGCTACCGTGCAGAAAGGAGAGTTCAACGACTACATCCGGGTTATCGGGCAGGTACTGCCGGATCGTATCATCTATCTTGACGCCATCGAGGGTGGGCGCGTCGAAGAACGCCTGATCGAGGAAGGGGCGCAGGTGCGGGCGGGCGACGTGATCCTCCGCCTCAGTAACCCGCTCCTGAACATCGGCATCCTGCAAAGCGAAGCCGACTTGGCCTATCAGGAAAACGAACTTCGCAACACCCGTCTCAGCATGGAGCAGGAACATCTCCGGCTGAAACAGGACCGTATCGGCCTGAGTAAGGAATTGGTGCAGAAGGAACGCCGTTTCAGGCAATACGAACGGCTGTATAAGAAGAACCTGCTGGCCCGCGAAGATTACTTGCAGGCTGAGGAAGATTACGAGGCCGCCCTCGGACAGTTGGCCGTTGTGGACGAACGGATCAAGCAGGACGACCTGTTCCGCAGTAGCCAGCTACAGAGCCTGGACGAGAACATCCGGAATATGAAGAAGAGCCTTGCCTTGGTTCGCGGGCGACTGGAAAACCTGAAAGTGAAGGCTCCCGTCGACGGGCAGTTAGGAAACCTGGAGGCCCAGATCGGCCAGTCCATCGCCCAGGGCGAACGTATCGGCCAGGTGATCACGCCCGAACTGAAGGTGGAAGCCAAGATTGACGAGCACTATGTGGAACGTGTCATGCCCGGTCTCCCTGCGAGCTTCGAACGTGAAGGAAAGAAGTACGATATGGAGGTGACGAAAGTCTATCCCGAAGTGCGGGAAGGACAGTTTCGCACCGACCTGCATTTTGTCTCCGGCCGGCCGGAGAATATCCGTGCCGGGCAAACCTACCACCTGAACCTGCAACTGGGCGATCCCGTGCCGGCGGTGATCGTCCCACGTGGTAGCTTCTACCAAGCAAGCGGCGGCGAGTACATGTATGTGGTAGATGAAGAAGGAAAGACAGCTCGCCGCCGCCCTGTCCGTATCGGCCGTCAGAACCCGCAGTATTACGAGGTTGTGGAAGGGTTGCAACCGGGAGAGAAGGTGATTATTTCCGGATATGACTTGTTTGGTGAGAATGAACGATTAATTTTACGCTGATGGAATATTGGTCTCAAGTAATCAAAAGCCAACGGGCGCGGAAGTCTCTTTCCGCCCTGAATGTGTTCGGTCTTTCCGTTTGTGTTGGCGCGGCGCTGCTGATTATGCTCTATGTACGGTTCGAATTGAGTTTCGATTCGTTCCACGACGGGGATCGCATCTACCGTGTGGAGAGCCGTCTTTATGAAGGGGCAACCTTGACGGATAATTGGGCGACGACTTCTTTCGGGCATGCTCCCGCCATGTATCGCGAGATTCCGGGCATAGAGCAGTATGTACGTGTGACGGCACAAGATCGCGGACAAGAGGTGACGTTCGGTGACCGGCAGTTTATCGAAGAACAGTACTGTTATACCGAACCGGCTTTTTTCGATCTCTTCAATTTCCCGATCCTCAAGGGGGAGAAGGGTGGACAGTTGGTCCGTCCGAATACGATGGTGATTACCGAAAGTGCTGCACGTCGTTATTTTGCCGGTGGTGATCCTATCGGCAAAGTGCTGACTTTCCGTACATCTTCGTCCGAACAGCATTTCGAGGTGACGGGCGTGATTGCCGATATGCCTTATAATTCGCATCTGCATTATGACTTCCTGTTGTCTTATTCGACTATTCCGGAGGCAAGGCGCGATATTTGGTATATCTACGGTGTCTATACGTATGTCCGGCTTGAACCGGGAAAGAAACCGGGCGATATTGAAGCGGCTTTCCATTCCATCTCTGAAAAATATAAGACGGCGGCATTGAAACATAAGGACTGGAGGGTTGAACTGGTTCGTTTGCGGGATATTCATCTGACTCCCCGTAAGTCTTATGAGAAAGAGGCGAAAGGTAGTCGTATGGCTGTACGTATCCTTTCGGTGATGGTAGTCGCCCTTTTACTGATCGGCTGGGTGAACGCGCTGAACCTGACGGTTGCCCGTTATCTGGAACGTGGCAGGGAGTTTGGTATTCGCAAGGCGTTCGGGGCTTCCCGCCGGCAGGTGATCCTGCAAGGATTGCTGGAAGCAGGGTTGTTGAACTTGTCGGCTTTGATCTTGGCTCTCGGGTGGGTCGAGGTACTGTTGCCTTTGTCTGCCGTTGGGTAGGATTGGATTTTGCTGCCGGCGCGTTCCGTTTGCCGGAATTCTGGAGTATGGCGGCAGCGTGTTTTATAGGGGGAACTTTGTTTACCGGACTGTATCCTTCATTCCTGCTGACACGCATCCGTCCAGCGGATATCATGCGAGGAAAATTACTGCATGGCCGTAAGGGAAACCGGATGCGGAAGATGTTGATTGTGGCTCAGTTTCTTGCTTCTTTCGTTCTGGTTTCCGGTACGTTGGTGGTGATCGGACAGGTTCGTTATATGCAGCAGGAGACTTCTTCCGCTTCTTCGAACCGGGTACTGGTGGTGAAATATCCGGCTTTTACCGATGATATGTCCGTCAAAATGGAGAGTTTCAAGAAACGGTTGGGACAGATACCTTATGTTGTCCGTGTCTCTATTTCCGGTGCTGTGCCGGGCGTTGAGGTGGCGAACTACTTTACCAATCGTCCTTACGGCAGCGATCCATCCGAAGTGAAGCTGATACAGATGTTTGCTGTCGATTATGATTATCTGGCGCTTTATTCGCCGGAAATGCTTTGTGGACGTGGTTTCTCGGAAGCATACGGCAATGAACGGAATAAGGTCGTCCTGAACGAAGAGGCGGTGCGTCTGCTTGGTTATCCTTCTCCGGAAGAGGCGTTAGGAAAGCAGTTGGAGATGGAAGTGCTGGAAGATCCACTCGAAGTTGTCGGGGTTGTGAAAAATTATCATCAGCAGTCGCTTGCGGAACCGTATAAGCCGATCCTCTTTTTCCTGAAAGAGCGGGTCCCGTTTATTGCGACTCCTTATATATCCGTCAAGATGGATGGTCCGGTTAATTCTGACCGCTTGGCTGAAGTGGAACAAATGTACCGGACTTATTTTCCGTCCGCCCTTTTTTCTTATTTCTATCTCGATGATTATCAGGATAGCTTGTATAAGTCGGATCGCAATTTCGGTTGGATTTTTGCCAGTGCGTCATTATTGGCAGTCTTTGTGGCCTGTTTGGGATTATGGGTCGTGACGCTTTTTTCTACTCTGGCACGAGTGAAAGAGGTTGGGATACGGAAGGTTTTGGGAGCCGGTAAAATAAGTCTTTTTGTTGTTTTGACACGTGAACTGCTACTTCTTACGGTGCTGGCCACTGTATTGGGACTTCCTGTTTCTGTGGTTTTGATGAACGGATGGCTGGAGAGTTATGCTTTTCATATCGTGTTGCCTTGGTGGGTGTACGGAGTCGCATTTGTGTTGTTGATGTGTATCGCTTTCTTGACGGTAGTCAGACAGGTGTGGCGTGTGGTTCGGTTGAAGCCGATGCGTATTCTCAGGAACGAATGATTTAAATAAATATAATATGATTAAAACAGAGAATCTGTCTATGGTCTTCACCACCGAGGAGGTGCAGACGAAAGCATTGAACGAGGTGAACATCGAGGTCAAACAGGGTGAGTTTGTGGCCATTATGGGGCCTTCTGGCTGTGGCAAGTCGACCTTATTGAATATCTTGGGAACGCTTGATTCGCCGACTTCCGGCAAATATTTCTTTAACGGCAAGGAGATAGACAATATGGGAGAGAGCCAGTTGACGGCTTTCCGTAAAGGGAATATCGGTTTCGTATTCCAGAGTTTCAACCTGATAGACGAGCTGACAGTCTTCGAGAATGTGGAACTGCCGTTGGTTTATCTTGGCTGCCGGAAGTCCGAACGCAAGCGGAAGGTGATGGAAGTCCTCGACCGGATGAATATCGCCCATCGTGCCGTACATTTTCCGCAGCAGCTATCCGGCGGACAACAGCAACGTGTGGCGATAGCGCGCGCCGTGGTGACGGATTGTCCGCTGATCCTTGCCGACGAACCGACGGGAAACCTGGATTCGACAAACGGGGCGGAGGTGATGGAATTACTTCGAGAACTGAACGGGCAGGGGGACGACGATCGTCGTGGTCACGCACTCGGAACGGGATGCCAGCTTCGCACACCGGATTATCCATCTTTTGGACGGCCGGGTCGTTTCCTGAATATTCATCTTTGAAAATCTTCATCATAATGATAGTAACAAACTATTGGAACTGTGCGTGGCGCAGCCTTTACTAAAAAGAAAGGTTTCAGTGTCGTCAATATAGTCGGTCTGGCGATCGGCATGGCGGCAGCCTTGCTGATCCTGACCTATGTGGCTTTCGAATACAGCTACGACGATATGCACAGCCGGCAGGATCGTATCTTCAGGGTTGAAGCCCGGTTTTATGAGAACGGGGAGCTGACGGATGATTGGGCCAGTTCGTCTGCTGGCTATGCTACGGCTATGAAGCAAAACATGAGTGTTGTCGAGGATTATACACGTGTTGGAAGCCAGTATTATCCGGAGCAGGTCGTGAAATACAACGAACTGCTATATCGGGAGACAGGTATAGGCTATGAGGAAGCTAACTCTTTTCGACTTCTTTGACATCAACCTCTTCAAGGAAAATAAAGAAAGTTGTCTGGACCGCCCCAACACGGTAGTTCTCACCGAACGTATTGCCCGGAAATATTTCAAGGGAGCGGACCCGATCGGGAAAATCCTGATCTTCCGAAGCAATATAGGAGAGGAAGCTTGCGAAGTGACGGGTATAATGGAAGATATGCCGATCAATACGCATATTCGCTATAATCTGCTGATCTCCTACAAGACGCTCCCCGAAGTGGATGGATGAATATTGGTATCGCCACGAAGTCTATTCGTATGTCTTGCTGAAGTCGGCGAACCTGAAAACGCAGGTGGAAGAGGATTTTCCAGTAATGGCGGAGAAGTATAAGACGGAAGAGGCATTGAAGAATAAAACTTGGGCGATCCAGTTGACGAACCTCCGCGATATCCATCTGAATCCGCAGAAAGCTTATGAGCCGGAGGTGAAGGGGAATCGTTCTTCTATCTGGGTGTTGATCTGTACGGCACTTGCTATCCTTTGTATTGCTTGGATCAATTATATCAATATGACGGTCGCCCGTTCGATGGAACGAGCCAAAGAGATCGGTATACGTCGGGCTTCGGGGGCAAGCCGGAGGCAGGTTATTTCACAGTTCCTTTTCGAATCGTTGGTGACGAATAGTATTGCTTTTTATCCTGGCTATCGGGCAGATGGAGGCGTTGATGCCTTCTTTCAATAACCAGACGGGACGGGATCTGAGTTTTTCCGTCTGGTTTACGACTTCACTGGGGTGGTATCTGTTGCTGATCTTTGCTGCCGGTGTGTTTCTGTCCGGCTTTTACCCGGCGACGGTTTTGTCCGGCATCAAGCCGATCCGGATGTTGAAAGGAAAGTTTACCCATACGCATGGGGCGACGGTCACCCGCAAGGTTTTGGTGGTGTTGCAATACACGGCTTCTCTGGTGTTGCTTTGCGGGACGTTGATCGTGTATGCGCAACTTCAATATATGCGGAATGCTTCTTTGGGGGTACGGGTGGACCAGACGCTGGTTCTTAAGTTCCCGGCGCAATGCGAGGAACTGGCTATGAAGTTGGAGGCATTTAAGAAAGAGGTGGCGTTATTGCCCTCCGTCAGGGCGGTGACGGTTTCTGGTGCAGTTCCCGGAACGGAGGTAACCGACTTCCTGTCCATCGTCCGCGAAAGTGATGTGACGAAGCAGACGCGCCTGTTGGAGATGTTGAACTGCGATGAGTTTTTTCTGGAAGCTTATGATCTGAAGTTCGTTTCCGGCCGTGGTTTTTCCGAAGATTACGGGGGAGATGTTTATAAGATCGTCCTGAACGAATCGGCTGTCCGTACGTTGGGATTCGAATCGTCCGATGCCGCTTTGGGGCAACGCTTGTCTGTCGAAACCGTCGATCAGCCGATGCAGATTATCGGGGTCGTGAAGGATTATCATCAACAATCGCTTAATAAAGATTTTACGCCGATCTTGTTTGCCCTGCATGAGAAATTGAGCTGGATGAAACAACGTTATATCTCTGTCGTTATGGAGAACGGTAACCCGCGTGATCTCGTGAAACAGGTCGAAGGAGCGTGGGAACGTTATTTCCCGGATTCCAGCTATGATTATTTCTTTCTCGACCAGTTTTTTGACCAGCAATACCGACAGGATGAAGTGTTCGGGCAGATTGTGGCGCTTTTTGCGATATTGGCGATCTTTATCTCTTGTATGGGATTGGCTGTTCTGGTTATGTTTTCTTGTTCGACTCGTATCCGGGAGATGGGAATCCGGAAGGTTCTGGGAGCTTCCCGGAGGCAGCTTTTCTTTGAATTGGGGCGAGAGTTCTTCCTGTTGATTGCTATTGCTGTTGTCATCGCCCTTCCGCTTTCGGGCTGGATCATGGGGGATTGGCTGAATCATTATTCGTTCCGCACGGACTGGAAAGCGTGGTTCTTCCTTGTTCCGGTCGTTTTATTGTGTGTGATCTCCTTGCTGACCATCGGTTGGCAAACCGCCAAAACCATCTTTAGCAAACCGGCCCGGTCTTTGCGTTACGAATAAAATACAAATGTACGCTATTTGCTCATCTGACGGCGATAGCGTACATTTAATTTATTATTATATCAAGGACAATTGCATCAAAGTAGCTTTACTTTGGGGCCGTGGACAAAATCTGCAGCGGTTGTTCGATAGGTTTAGATAAATCATTCTATTGGGGCAAACGGCAGTTCCGTATCTTTTCTGTAGCCTGTTCCGTTGAAGGTGGCGATCAGGTCGCCGGTTTCATTGGTGATCCGCACTTCACAGTTGGCGAGCCGCTTGTGGCTGAATGCTTCACGAGCTTCGGCATAAAGGAACCCTTTGCTTTCGGCTTTGAAGAAGTTAATGCTGGATGTAATAGAAAGTGTCAGGCGTGCATGACTGTTTGTTGCTGCTGCAAAAGCCAGATCAGCTAAAGTGAAGATAGCGCCGCCTTGGCATACGCCACCGCCGTTGAGGTGTTCCGGCTTTATTTCCATACGGGCTTTGGCATAACCGTTGCCCGTTTCCAAAAGTTCGACACCAGCCAATAAGGCGAACTTGTCGCCTTGAAGAAATTCGTTTATTGTCATGATTATAAAAAATAATGTGCCAATGATAAGAATGAGTGAAGCAGTAAATCATCATTTATGCTTCCTTTCTGTCAAATATCGAACGCTCGTCTTACTTGCTTAACTTCCATTCGGCTCCGTCTTTCGTATCTTTGATATCGAAGCCGATGGCTGTCAGTTCGTTTCGGATCTTGTCCGATGTAGCCCAGTCTTTATTGGCTTTTGCCTGTTGGCGGATGGTCAGCAGCAAATCCATTGCTTTGCCGAATGCCTCGTTGTTGTTGCTTCCGCCCGAAGCTGCTTCATCTTTTATTCCGAGAATATCGAAAACGAAGGTATGGAATACATCCTGTAGCTCTTTCAGGTCTTCGGCCGAGATCGTAGCCTTGCCATCCTTTACGGAGTTGATCGCGCGGGCTGCGTCAAATAGATGGGCGATTACAATCGGCGAGTTCAGGTCGTCGTTCATCGCATCGTAGCATTTGCGCCGCAAATCCTTCACATCTACAGTAGAAACGTCGGAGGCTTTCAGCTTCATCAAATGATTATAAGCGTCCATCAGACGTTCCAATCCCTTTTCAGCTGCTTGCAGGGGCTTCGTTGCTGAAGTCTACCGTGCTGCGGTAGTGAGCTTGGAGGATGAAGAAGCGGATGGTCATAGGCGAATATGCCTGGCTCAGCACCTTGTTGTCACCAGTAAAAATTCCTCCAGCGTGATGAAGTTGCCCAATGACTTGCCCATCTTCTGCCCGTTAATGGTAATCATATTGTTGTGCATCCAGTAGTGAACCATATCTTCTCCCTGTGAAGCAACAGCCTGTGCAATCTCGCATTCGTGATGTGGGAAGATCAGATCCATGCCGCCACCGTGGATATCGAAATGTTCGCCCAGATACTTTTTACCCATAGCCGTACATTCGCAGTGCCATCCGGGAAAACCGTTACTCCACGGAGAAGGCCAGCGCATGATATGTTCCGGTTGCGCGCATTTCCAGAGAGCGAAGTCGATCGGATTACGTTTTTCATCCTGTCCGTCCAGTGCGCGGGTAGTATTCAGCATATCGTCGATGTTGCGTCCGGAAAGAACACCGTAATTATGATCCTTGTTGTATTTCTCCACGTCGAAGTAAACGGAACCTTCGCTTTCGTAAGCATATCCGTTATCCAGTATTTTCTTTACCAGTTCGATCTGCTCGATGATATGGCCGGACGCATGCGGTTCGATGCTGGGCGGTAGAACGTTGAGCGCTTCCATAGCGTGATGGTAACGGTTCAGGTAATACTGCACCACTTCCATCGGCTCGAGTTGTTCGAGACGGGCTTTTTGGCAATCTTGTCTTCACCATCGTCAGCATCATGTTCCAGGTGGCCGACATCTGTTATGTTGCGTACATAGCGTACCTTGTATCCTATATGAGTCAAATAACGGAACAGCAGGTCGAAAGTGATAGCCGGCCGTGCGTGGCCCAGGTGGGCGTCACCGTAAACCGTAGGACCGCAAACGTACATACCCACATGCGGTTCGTGCAGCGGGATGAACTGTTCCTTTTTTTCTTGTGAGTGTGTTATAAATGCTTATTGGATGTTCCATATCTATTTATATTTAAGAGGGGCAAACTTACAATAAAATCGGATAATTTTGAGTAAGTTTGCCCCTAAATAATTGAAAATATAATCAACGAAAGATGTAAGCCATGAAACTAAATTCTGTTTTGACACTTTTATTTATCGCTTTGTTTACGGCATGTAAAGGCGGCGCGTATGACCTGTCCGGATATGGTCTGAAACCGGATACCGGGGAAAATGCTTCTCCGTTGATTGCGAAAGCTCTTCAAGAGATTGCGGCGGAAGTGAACTTCGATACGGTCCGGATACTGTTGCCGAAGGGACGTTATGATTTCTATCCCGAAGGTGCTTCCAAACGTGAATACTTCATTTCCAACCATGACCAGGATAATCCGAAACTGGTGGGACTGGCTTTGAAAATATGAAGAATGTGATATTTGACGGACAAGGTTCCGAACTTGTTTTCCATGGGCGGATGCTTCCGGTTTCTTTGGTCGGTTCGGAGAACTGTACATTGAAGAACTTTAGTATCGATTTTGCGAATCCACATATCAGCCAAGTGAAAGTGTTGGAGAACGACACGGTCGGAGGCTTGATCACCTACGAGGTCGCTCCCTGGGTGGAGTACGAAATACGCGATAGCAACTTTGTCGCTAAAGGGAAGGTTGGGAACATGTCCCTGCCTGGGGCATCGCTTTTGAAGGAGATACAAAGCGACTGGTCTATACCACCAGCGATATTAGTGTGGGCAGCAAGCATGTCGCAGAGATTGCTTCCCGCAAGATTCTTGCGCCTTGGAAGAACAAGAAACTGATACCGGGAACGGTCGTTGTGTTCCGTGGATACGGTCGTCCGACTCGGGTGTATTTATGTATCATGATACGAATACGACACTCGAAAATATACAGGTTCATTATGCTGAAGGAATGGGGCTGCTGGCCCAGATGAGTGAAAATATCACGTTGGATAAATTCTCGGTCTGCCTGCGTGGCAAGGACGATCCACGTTATTTCACGACACAGGCCGATGCGACTCATTTCTCCGGCTGTAAGGGATTGATCCGTTCGGTCGGTGGTCTGTATGAAGGTATGATGGATGATGCCATCAATGTGCATGGAACCTATCTGAAGGTGCAAAAGCGAATAGACGACAAGACGTTGGTTGGCGAATATATGCACGGGCAGTCCTACGGTTTCGAATGGGGGCGTCCGGGCGATGCCGTCCAGTTCATCGAGTCCAAAACGATGGAGGTTTTAGGTGAACAGAACAAGGTGGCTGCGATTGAAACAGCCGACAAGCCTGACGGCCATGGTGTAAAACAGTTCCGCATTACGTTTGAGAAACCTGTCGATCCCGCCATTAGTGAGGTTGGTACTTACGGTATCGAGAATCTGGAATGGACGCCGGAGGTTTATTTTGCCGATAATGTGATCCGTAATAACCGTGCACGCGGTTCTTTGTTCAGTACTCCGAAGAAGACTGTGGTCGAGAAGAACGTTTTTGATCACACATCCGGTACGGCAATCCTACTGTGCGGCGACTGCAACGGGTGGTTCGAGACGGGTGCCTGCCATGACGTACAGATCCGGAATAACAAGTTTATCAATGCTTTGACAAATCAGTTCCAATTTACGAACGCCGTTATTTCTATATATCCGGAGATACCTGATTTGAAAAGTCAGAAGAGATATTTTCATAGCGGAATCGTGATCGAGGACAACGAGTTCGAAACCTTTGATATGCCGATCCTGTATGCAAAATCTGTGGACGGCCTAGTCTTCCGCAATAATGTGATTAGACAAAATCATGATTATCCGGCTTTCCATTGGAACAACCATCGTTTCTTCTTCCAGCGCGTTGTTAATGTCGAGATCAAGGATAACCGGTTCGACGGAGGGTTTGATGAGGAGAAAGATATAAGGTCTGAGGAATAAAAACGTATAGGCAAGATTAAAAAAGGATTAAGGGGTGTGTAAGATACGGACATATTGATTTCAATGTAATTTGTATCTTACACACTCCTTTTCAATTATACTCAATGATCCGTCCAATCTCCACTTTCCTTTATCAACTGGACTAATCGTTCTACAGCTTCTTCTTCGGGGATATTTTTCAGGACGCATTCTTTACCTTTATATAGGCTGATCCGGTTCTTTCCGGCGCCGACATAGCCATAATCAGCATCTGCCATTTCGCCGGGACCGTTCACGATACACCCCATGATACCTATTTTCAAGCCTTTCAGATGAGAAGTGGCTTTCTTGATACGGGCGATTGTTGTTTGCAAGTCGTATAAGGTACGTCCGCAACTTGGGCAGGAGATATATTCCGTCTTGCTGATGCGGGTACGGGTTGCTTGCAGGATGCTGAACATACAACTGTCCGTTACCATCGTTTCGCACCCTTCGTTGTGCAGCATGATCCCGTCGCCGAAGCCATCTAACAGCAAAGTTCCGAAGTCGACGGCCGCTTTCAGTTGCAACGCTTCAATATGTCTCTCTATAGTCGCGATGCAGGATGACCGGCACATCACAACCGGCTGCCAGCAAGTGATGCATGGCGGCACGTTCGGCAGCGATACCGTTCCGGTGATGTGTGCTCAGGATGACAATTACGGACTTATCCTGCTTCAGCACTTCGATCACGCGGTCGGTCAGATCTCGGTAGGTAAGGCGGATAAATTTCAAGGGAACGGAATAGTCTTTTAACTCGTCTATTTCCGATGCGATAAAAAAAGGATAGGCGTTCGGACGTTCTTTCCAGAAGTGGGCGTCTACCAAAAGACGAAAGTTGTCCGGCAGGTTCTCCGGATCTTCCTTGCCTATGTATATATAGTCCGGCTGTGACGCATGATCAAACTCAAAATCACCGTTGCTACGATCAGAAATGACAACCGGCGGGAAATTTCCCCCGATTCTTTCCGCCACCCGGCTGTGACGACGATCGGCTGTAAACGGATCATAACCGGGGGCAGGTGAGGCCTCTACAGGTTCATGTCCTTCGCGTTCGAGTATGTAGTCAACTAGCTTACGGGCAACAGGGATTTCAGCTTCCGGATCTTCGCTCAAAGAGACGCGGATCGTGTCGCCGATGCCATCGGACAATAGGGCCCCGATTCCGACAGCGCTTTTTTGATGCGTCCATCTTCGCCATCGCCAGCTTCCGTCACACCGAGATGCAACGGGTAGTACATATCTTCGGCTTCCATTGTTCGGACTAATAGGCGGACGGTTTTCACCATTACAACCGTGTTCGAGGCTTTAATGGAGATTACGACGTCGGGAAAATTCTCATCCCGGCAAATACGCAGGAATGCCATGCATGAGGCAACCATGCCTTCTGGAGTGTCGCCGTACCGGCTCATAGTTCGGTCGGACAGCGAACCGTGGTTTACGCCAATACGAATGGCGGTTCCGTGTGCTTTGCAGATGTTAAGGAATGGTATGAAGCGGTCGCGTATCTTCTGTAACTCTGCGGCATATTCCTCGTCGGTGTATTCCTGCAGATCGAACGTCTTTACCTTGTCCACATAATTTCCGGGGTTGATACGTACTTTTTTCCACCTCTTCGGCAGCAGCATCGGCCGCGCGTGGGTTAAAATGGATGTCGGCGACTAACGGAGTCGTATATCCGGCTTCGCTAAGTTGTTTACGGATTACACCTAAATTACGGGCTTCACGTTCTCCTTGAGCGGTGAAACGTACATATTCTGCACCGGCTTCGATCATTCGGATCGCCTGGCAGACAGCCGCATCAGTATCCATAGTGGAGACGTTTGCCATCGACTGGATGCGAATCGGATTATCGCCCCCTAACGGAGTATTTCCTATGTTGACAATAGACGATTTGCGACGACGATAGTTAAAAAAATCTTCCATCTTTTTTTAGTTGAAAGGTGAAAGTTGAAAGGTGAGAGTTGAAAGGTGAGAGTCAACAAGGGAGGCAAGCGGTATCGAATACTTTGCATTTTTGTTGACTTTCAACTCTCACCTTTCAACTAATTCATTTTATATTTGAAAGAAACCTTAGCCAGTTCTTCATTCGCTTTTACGATTTTCTTTTTAAGGTCTTCCTTATAAGCGGCAAGCTTATCCTGGAGTTGTTCGTCTCCGACGGCGAGCATTTGGACTGCCAGTATACCGGCATTCAAAGCACCGTTGATACCGACGGTGGCAACCGGGATTCCCGGAGGCATCTGTACGATGGCTAGCAAGGCATCCATACCGTCGAGCGTCGAATTGATAGGCACTCCAATCACAGGGACTGTTGTCATTGAAGCGATCACTCCACACAGATGGGCAGCCATGCCGGCAGCCGCAATAATCACTTTGATACCGCGCCCTTTGGCTCCTTTGGCGAATGCTTCCACTTCGGCTGGTGTACGATGGGCAGACAGGGCATGCATTTCGAATGGAATCTCCATTTCGTCAAGCAGTTTGGCCGCTTTTTTCCATTACGGGCAGATCCGAAGTACTGCCCATGATAATACTGACTACAGGTGTCATTTCGCAATCATTTGTTCGTATTCGGCGGCAGACATCAGTTCATCCAGTTCAGAGGGATCTGAAACAGATATCTTGATTAACCATCCGTTGCCATATACATCTTCATTCACCAGTTCAGGTTTGTCATCCAACTCGGCATTCGCTTCGATCACTTCACCACTTACCGGCATGAATAGGTCTGAAACGGTCTTTACTGCTTCGATTGTACCAAAAACTTCTTCTTTGGCAACAACTTCGCCTTCTGTCGTGATGTCAACGAAAACGATTTCACCCAGTTCGCCCTGAGCATAATCTGTAATACCAACGTAAGCGACATCGCCATCTACACGGATCCATTCGTGATCCTTTGTGTACTTTAAATCTGCAGGGAAATTCATAATTTTAGTGTTTTTATTAGATGAATAAATAGATATAACTCAAGAATGAGGCTACAAAGGTACATATAAATCCGAGACAAAACCCGGCATATACCTGCATAGGAGTATGTCTTTTCAGAAAGATACGCGAAGTACCGACCAATCCTGCTATTAGGATTACGATGATAAAGGCCCAGTAAGGGTTTATCAAATGGATTCGGGCTACTCCCATAATACCACCTAGCAATCCACCTGTCCCGATCGCATGGGCACTGATCTTCCAGAAAAAGTTGATGAGTAGTGCCATGATTAACGCCACGCAGGCGCCCAGTAACAGGGAGATGAACCAGAACGGCAGCATCATTTTATACATATAGAAAGCGCAGACCATGATTGATGTGATAAAGATCAGATACGGAACCACGCGTTCATGTCTGTCCGATAGCTCCATATCGACCGCCGCCCCGTTTTTTACCATCATAAAGATAAATGCTCCGGGGATAACCGCCGTAGACAGGAACGCTCCGCCTGCGAGCAACAGTTTCATTGCTGGCGGATAAATTGCCAGATATGTGAAGGTGAGAGCCAGCACAACTCCATACGTCACCATCAGCAACGGATGGAACATGCCGGATATGATATGTGAAAATAACCTCATAGCGCTTCAAATTTATATTTCTTTTCTGAGACGTGCAACCGGAATACCCAATTGTTCGCGGTATTTGGCTACCGTACGGCGTGCGATGATATATCCTTTCTCTTTTAGGATGGAGGCCAGTTCTTCATCGGTAAGCGGTTTGCGCTTGTCTTCGCCGTCGATATGTTCTTTCATGATCTTTTTCACCTCTCGGGTGGAAATTTCTTCACCGCTGTCGGTTTGCATCGATTCGGAGAAGAAGTATTTGAGCGGATAAATACCGAAATTTGTCTGTACGTACTTGCTGTTGCTCACACGTGAGATCGTCGATATGTCATATCCGGCCCGTTCCGCTACATCTTTAAGGATCATAGGCCGTAAAGTCGCTTCATCACCGGTGAGGAAGAAGTCGCGCTGCAAAAGGATGATTGTTTCCATCGTACGCTGCAAAGTCTCTTGACGCTGCTTGATGGCATCGATGAACCATTGGGCGGAATCGAGTTTCTGCTTCACAAACTGAACGGCCTCCTTCATCTGGGTCGTCTGGTTCGCTTTGTTGGCGGCATAATCCTGAAACATTTCCGCATATTCACGGTTGATGCGCATGTCGGGAATTCCCCGGTTGTTCATGCTTAGGATCAGTTCGCCGTTGACTGCTTCCACCACAAAATCGGGAATGATCTGGCTCAAAGCTGTTTCCATAGAACCTCCCCAACTGGCGCAGGGTTTAGGGTCGAGGGTTGTGATTTCACGGATGGCCCTTTTTTAGGGCGGTTTCGTCGATATCCAGTCCTTTTATGATCTTGTCGTAATGCTTGCGGGTGAACTCTTCAAAAAAATCGGTTAACATCAAGGTGGCCAACCTCGTCTCAGATGTTTTTTTTCCCGGCGGGCCAACTGGAGCAGAAGGCATTCCTGAAGATTACGGGCACCGACTCCTGCCGGATCAAAGTCCTGTATGATTGCAAGAACTGTCTCTATTTCTTTTTCCGTCACATCCTGTCCTGCCTGGAACACCAAGTCATCGGCTATGGCGGACAGGTCACGGCGTAGATAACCGTCATCATCTATATTTCCGATGATATATTCAGCGATCTTCACCTGCTTCTCCGGCAGATCCCGCAGTCCGAGTTGTTGGAGCAGATATTCGTTCAAGGATTCGCTGACCGAGAAAGGAACGTCCTCTTTCTTTTCCGCCCGCTCGTTCAGTTCACGAAGTTTGTAATCGGGTATGTCGTCCTCACTCATGTAGTCACCGAGTGAAAGGTCGGTATCTGTCTCGCTTTCTCCTTCCATCTCGTTAGCTGCCAACTCCTCACCACCTTCGTCAGTACGGTCAAAGTCATCCGCAATTTCCTTTCCTTCTTCCAAAGCGGGATTGTCTTCCAGTTCATGCTTTATGCGTTCTTCCAGCTCTATGGCGGGGAGTTCCAGAAGCCGGATCAACTGAATCTGCTGCGGAGAGAGTTTTTGCTGTAACTTTTGTTGTAACTGTTGCTTCAACATAATCAAATTCAATAATGAAAGGACAATCACCAGACCGTCCAATGTTAGAACATGCAAATATAACTTTTTACACGGAATGATCTCGACATTCAAAATATAATAGTTCTAAAGGAGGATAGATTAAATTATTATTATTGCCGAAAAGTATTAAAAATCAAAACTATTTTCTACTTTTGCGATCAGATAAAGAATCTTATATGACTCTTAAAGCATCACTATACGATCAGTTGTCCCGGGAAGAATTAATACGATTACTGGAAGCCAGAGATAATGAACCTGACAATGCCGAGATTTATATATCCTCGGAAACGCCGACAATCAAACGTATTATTTCTGAAGTCTTGGCGATCCTTTTCAACGAAGAAAACAAGCCTATCGAAAAAGCAATGAATTTGTTACTGGGCTATTTCAATGCTGATTGGGGTTATGTTGCCATCTTTGAAGAAGACGGGTTTGCGGCCAATTTCACATGTGAAGTAATGAGTTCGTGGGTAAAGATCCCTAAGGATGATCGGAATAAGTTGACATGCGACACAATCCCGTGGATTATTGACACTGTTAAAGCCGGACACGATATCGTGCTGGGAGATATTGCCGGCCTACCTGCCGAAGCGGATATCGATAAAATCCTGTTGACTGAACAACATCTGAAGTCCATGCTGATCGTCCCGCTTCCCTTCCATAATAAAGTACAGGGTTTCATCGGTTTCGATTCGATCCGGACGAGCCGATTCTGGACTGCTTCGGAAGTGGAAGACATGCATATCATTGCTGGTATTTTTTCCATAATAATCGAACGCTGGCAAACCAATTACAACCTGGAAGAGTCGAGAAAACGCATCTCCAAGCTGAGTACAAAGTTTCAGCAGTTTTTCAATAATCTGCCGATCGGGGTGGAATTATATGATGCAGAAGGTTATCTGATCGATATAAACGATGCCGACACTAAAATCTTTGGCAGTTCCCGGGAACAGTTATTGGGAGTCAACCTGTTCAAGAATCCGGCTGTCCCAGAGAGAATCCTTAATCAGATCAAGAAGAAGAAGGCATTCAGTTTTCCACTTGCATACGATTTCAATTGCATCCGGGATACCCGTTACTATAATTCCAATATTTCTGATGAAGTCAAATATCTGATGGTGAAAGGAATTGGGTTGAACGACCGGGAGTTCGGGCATATCGGCTATTTGCTGATTATCTCCGACGAGACAGAAAAACGGGTCAAAGAGGAGCAGACACAAAACAATTTGGCGATCCTAAAAGCAGTTCTCTTGTCCGGTCATTCCCTTATTGTCGAATATGATATCGGAAAGAAAGAATTGTTTGTCAATCCACTCCTGAACGAAACACCGGAAGATAACAAGCTCTTCAACTACTTGAGAAGTAATAAGTACATGACGATTGGAGGTGTACAGCAGATTGTTCGTTCGGCCGATAATGTCAACCTGCTTTTCCAGGTGATAGAAGGAAGCAGGATCATTGCAGCTTCGAATGTCGTACCGCTATTGAAAACGAAACGATCTGGATCCGCATCAATGCGCAGGCTTATAAGACGAAAGGAAGCAAGCGGCAGAACAAAATGATCTGCCATATTACTAACATCACGGAAGAAAAACTGTTGGAAGAGAAACTGCACCATGCGGAATATGAAACCCGGCAGTCGGAACTGGAGATACAGAAGGTGCGTGAGGCGGACAAACTGAAATCAGCCTTCCTTGCCAATATGAGCCATGAGATTCGGACGCCGCTCAACGCCATAATCGGATTTTCCAATATCCTTGCCGAGACTGACGATAAAGAAGAAAAAGAAGAGTTTGTCAAAATAATCAATAAGAATAGCGATTTGCTCCTTCGTTTGATTACTGATATACTTGATTTTTCCAAAATAGAATCGGGCGTTTTGGATTACTCGCTTTCCGATACCAGCCTGAAAGATATCTTCCATGAACAGTTTCAGGTACATGCGATGAAAATGCCTGAAAAGGTTTCTTTGATCTGTGACTTCGATGCTCTGCCGGACATCTTCGTTCATACCGATCCGAAACGAGTCACGCAGGTGCTTTCGAATTTGATCTCGAACGCGGTCAAATTTACAGAGGTGGGAAGCATCAGGTTTTCCTACCGTATCGTAGAAAAATATGTATTGGTGGAAGTAATCGATACAGGTATCGGAATATCACCCCAGCACCAACAGGCAATCTTCGACCGTTTCGTGAAAGTCAACTCGTTTAAGCAAGGAACCGGTTTGGGCTTGACAATCTGCAAAACCATCATCGAAGCTCTCAATGGGACAATCGGTGTCGATTCGAGGCCGGGAGAAGGTGCGCGGTTCTGGTTTACGCTCCCTTACAACGGATAGCTTCCTGCGTTTCTCGTAGGACGGAAAGGAGGTGCAACCCTAATCCGGCATGGAAAGCAGGGTTCAACCCTTTCGCTTCGCCGAAAAAAGAGCATGGCCAGGGTAATATTGCAAACCGGTTCCAGGTTGTAACTATGAATGCGGACACCTGTTTCCCACCTATGAAAATTTATTTCCCCGCAAGAGAAAATAAATTTTCATAGGTGGGAAACAGTATTTTCATAGGTATGTAACTTTTATTCCTCCCAACGAAAGCATTCCGTTGTTGCAGATCAATATCGGAAACTGCCGCCTCCGAGGAACTCACGCAAAAGGGAAGTGCCCGGAAGCCCGACATCGGGGATGTAATTAAAGTAACGGAGGAAACGGAGCAAACGGTACGCCTCGGCATTCTCCGGATCGCATTCGCGCACTTCGCCCAAGATCGGTTCGGCTTCCTTGCGCAGGGCAGCCAGTTCATACAACATGGCGCTGTTGAACATCGCATCCGCATTCTCCTGATACGGGAATATCCATTTGTCCTCACCTCGGCGTACGCTGGGCCAGCGTGCGATCGTGTCACGGGCGGAATATCCGCGGAACCGGTAATCGCGGATGATGCGGCGTAAGAGACGGTTGTCCGTTGTCGGAATCCAGTTATGGTTGTCCAACGAGATGGAAGTCAGCACGGATACATAGATCCGGTATTTATAGCAGTCTTCGATCATGGAAGTCAGTTCGGGGTTCAGGGCGTGAATGCCTTCTATCACCAGGACGGAGTTTTTCTGCATCTTCAGTTTCTTTCCTTTGAAAACGCGGCGACCTGTCTCGAAATTAAAGCTCGGCACTTCGATCTCTTCACCTGAAAGGAGTTTCTGCAATTCGCTGTTGAAATAAGGTAGGTCGAGCGCATACAACGATTCGAAGTCATATTCGCCGGATTCGTCCTTCGGCGTATCTTCACGGTTCAGGAAATAATCGTCCAATGAAAGTCCGACCGGATGGATCAGGTTTGTAATCAACTGAACCTGCAACCGTTTGCAGAAAGTCGTTTTCCCCGAAGAAGACGGTCCGGAAATCAACACGATGCGGACACCGTTATCGTAGCGGGCGGCAATCTCCTCTGCGATCTTGGCTACCTGCTTTTCCTGCATGGCTTCGGAGACCATGACGACCTCGGATGTCATGCCTTTCTCTATCGCCCGGTTCAGGTCGCCGACGTTGTCCAATCCGACCGTGCGTTGCAGGGTCAGATGCTCCTTATAAACCTGAAACATTTTATCTTGGCGGATGACCGGTTCCAATTCCGTCGGATTCGTCCTTTGAGGCACACGCAACAACACGCCGTCGAAATAGGGAACCAGGTCAAAAACCTGGATGTAGCCGGTGGAAGGAGTCAGGCAGCCATAGAAATAATTGATGTAGCCATCCAATTCGTAATAAGACGTATAAGGCATACCGGCGCTTTCGATCAGACGGGCTTTGTCGTTCATGCCCCTTTCACGGAACAAGACTGCGGCATCGATCGTGCGAATCGTTTTCAAATGGAAAGGAAGGTCTGCGTCGATGATTTCACGCATCCGTTTCTTGATCTTGCCGATCGTCTCCTCGTCTATGTCTTTACCGTTGTGAATAACGCAATAATAGCCTTTCGAGATGGGATGCTCCAGGTTCAGAGTCGCTGAAGGGAGCACGTCGTTCACTGCTTTCGAGAAAATATGACAGAGGGAACGGACATATGTCCGCATTCCCGAAAGTTGCGTATAGTCGACATATTCAACATCTTTCGGATGCCAACAACGGAAGGTAAGCCCCTCTGTTTTATTATTTACCTGTGCATTCATCGGTCGTAACCGGAGGGAGCACCAACCAGTGAATAGATGTCCAACAGCGAAGAACCAATGGGAACTTCTTTGTAAGTATTGTTATTTTTGCAATAAATTGTAATAGTTTCAGACATGGTATCTCAGTTATTATTTATACTTTTGTCCCCTAAAGTTAGGAATATTAATCGGATATACATCCACTTAAACGTATTTTAAATGGACTATTCATTTTTTGATTTTCTACGCCTTATAGGTTCCTTGGGGTTGTTCCTATACGGTATGAAGATCATGAGCGAAGGTCTGCAGAAATTTGCGGGGGACAGTTTGCGCAGGATTCTGACGGCCATGACGACCAACAGGGTTACCGGAGTTCTTACCGGAGTTTTAATTACCGCCCTGATCCAATCATCATCCGCCACTACAGTCATGGTGGTCAGTTTCGTAAACGCTGGTCTGCTCACTATTACCCAATCCATCGGTGTCATAATGGGAGCCAATATCGGTACGACCGTTACCGCGTGGTTGATCTCGGCTCTCGATTCAAAGTCGACATCGCGGCTTTCTCCCTTCCTCTACTCGCATTCGGCATTCCACTCCTCTTTTCCGGCAAAAGCTCACGTAAGTCGGTCGGGGAGTTCATTTTCGGTTTCTCTTTCCTTTTATGGGGCTTCAGGCCCTGAAAGCCAATGCTCCGGATCTCGGAGCCAATCCGGAGATGCTTGCCTTCGTGCAGAATTATGCCGATATGGGATTTTTTCTCTATCATCCTGTTCTTGTTTATCGGGGCTATCCTGACCATGATCGTGCAGGCTTCAGCTGCAACGATGGCCATTACGTTGATTATGTGTGCCAACGGCTGGATCGACTACCAATTGGGTGTGGCACTCGTATTGGGTGAAAATATAGGAACAACGATTACGGCCAACCTGGCGGCTTTGACCGGTAATACGCAAGCCAGACGGGCGGCTTTGGCACATCTTGCCTTTAATATATTCGGTGTGATCTGGGTGTTGATTTTGTTCTATCCGTTCACCAATGCCGTTTCTTGGTTCGTCACGAATGTAATGCGCATTTCCGATCCCTCGGTAGCAGTATCCTTCAAACTGGCCGCTTTCCATACGGCTTTCAATATCAGTAATACATTTGTTATGATCTGGTTTGTCGGATTGATAGAGAAGACGGTTTGCTTCCTTATCAAAGGAAAGAAAGATGAGGATGAGGAATATCGTTTACGTTATATTACGGGGGGGATGCTGTCGACTGCCGAACTTTCGATCTTGCAAGCACGTAAGGAGATCACGCTGTTTGCCGAGCGTACGGGCCGTATGCTGGATATGGTGAAAGCTCTGTTCTATGAGAAGAACGAGGATGCTTTCCTGAAAACATATAGCCGTGTAGAGAAATACGAAAGTATCAGCGACCGGATGGAGATCGAGATTGCCAATTATTTGACTTGCGTGGCTGAAGGCCGCTTGAGTTCGGAAGGGAAGGAAGAAATCCGTATCATGCTGCGTGCCGTATCGGAGATCGAAAGTATAGCAGATTCCTGCAATAATATGGCGCGAAGCATCAAACGCCGCAACGAGTTTAAATCGATATTCACAGACGAGCAGAACCATAATGTGGACCAGATGTTGGCACTTACGGAGAAGGCTTTGCATCGCATGATCGAGATACTGAAGAAATCGGAACTTGTACGCGACGATGTCAACCCATCTTACAATATCGAAAATGAAATAAACAATTATCGCAATCAGTTGAAGATCCATAATGTGGAAGACATCAACAACAAGAAATACCAGTACCAGGACGGTGTCTACTACATGGACATCATCGGTGAGGCCGAAAAGTTAGGCGATTATGTACTGAATGTAGTACAGGCGGTTATTGAGAAGAAGATTTAATAGTAAGGAGTGTCGAAACAAAATCCTGCTTGCAAGAGATATAATTTAGGCACGGATTACACGGATTTAGTTACGGAAAGAAAATAAATTTATCCGTGTAAATCCGTGAGATCCGTGCCTAAAAGATCATGATAAAGGAATTTTGATATCTCCATGAATCAAAGTGTTACTCCGGATTTGAAGATTGCAATCTCTCTGTAATCATTCTTTTCATTGTTTGTCGGGTTACCACTTGCGATACCAATGATGAACCGGATAAAGCGTTCACGAAGTTCCTCCATGCTTTCGCCCTCTAAAAGAGAACCGGCATTGAAGTCAATCCAGTTTGGCTTGCGGGCATTTAGATTACTGTTGGTCGAAACTTTGACTGTTGGAACAAACGTTCCGAACGGAGTCCCTCTTCCGGTTGTAAACAAAACCAGATGACAGCCGGAGGAAGCAAGAGCCGTACTGGCCACGAGATCGTTTCCGGGGGCACTCAATAAATTCAGTCCCTTTGTCTTTAGCCGTTCACCATAAAGCATAACATCCCGGACGGCTGAAGTTCCGGCTTTTTGCGTACAGCCCAGCGATTTTTCTTCCAGGGTGGAAATACCTCCCGCCTTATTGCCGGGAGAAGGGTTTTCGTAAATCGGCTGTTTGTTCTCTATGAAATAGGATTTAAAGTCATTTATCAGATGAACAGTCTTTTCAAAGACAGCCTTCGATTCGCTCCGGTTCATCAGGATCGTCTCGGCGCCGAACATCTCCGGGACTTCCGTCAGGACAGTTGTTCCTCCCTGTGCTACCAGAAAGTCGGAAAAGACACCCAACAGCGGATTGGCCGTAATACCGGAGAATCCATCCGATCCTCCGCATTTCAATCCTACGCGCAACTCACTTAAAGGAATATCCGTCCGTTTATCCTGTGAAGCGATCGCATAGAGTTTACGCAACAGTTCCATTCCCGTTTCCAGTTCATCATCCACTTTTTGCGTTTCCATAAAGCGGATGCGTTCGGTATCGTAATTGCCAAGCATTTCCCGGAAAGCACCGACTTGGTTGTTTTCGCAGCCTAACCCGACAACGAGAACTGCACCGGCATTCGGATGCAGAACCATGTCCCGTAAAATCTTCCGGGTATTCTCATGGTCGTCTCCCAGTTGGGAACAGCCGTAATTATGAGGGAATGCGACGATCGCATCGACTCCGGTGCCTTGTGTCTCCTGTCGTAACCGATCTGCCAACCGGTGCGTGATGCCGTTGACGCAACCGACAGTCGGAATCACCCATATCTCGTTCCGGATTCCCACTTCTCCATTTTTGCGGCGATATCCTTTAAAAGAAAGTGACTTTCCGGATGGCTGTTCCGGAATAGGTTGCGGATTGAATTCATATTCCCGTAACCCTTCCAGGTTGGTCTTGATATTTTTTTCATTCACCCAGCTTCCGGTAGTTATCACTTCACGTGCATGTCCGATGGGAGCACCATATTTGATGACATGGTCTCCTTCTTTAAAATCCTGTAAGGCTACTTTGTGCCCTGCAGGGATATCCTGCAGGACAACGATTGTTCTGCCGTTGATATCCAAAGATACGCCGGTCTGTAAATCCTTTACGGCGACCACGACGTTGTCTGCCGGATTTATTTGTATATAAGTCCGCATCAGCAAATTTCTTTAACGACATTAAGCATTCCTTTTTCTTCAATGGCATCCAGGAAACCTTTTACCATATTGGTCAATCCCGGAATGCGGTTCAGGTCTTCTCCCCAAATGGAAGTTGCCGCTAATACGCCTTCGGCGACCTGCCTGGTCGAGCCGGTAGCCCAAAGATTCTGCAACAGTTGAAGAATTTCGGCGGAATCATTCGGTTCGGATTTTGTTCCATCGGCACGGACGTATCCCTTATAATAGGTAATAATGGCAGCCAGACCTAACACCAGTCCTTTGGGCAACTCTCCTTTCCGTTCCAGATAGACTTTCAAGCCTGGCAGGTCGCGTGTTTCATATTTAGGAAATGAGTTCAACATGATGGATACGACCGAATGGTCGACGAACGGGTTGTTAAAACGTTCCATGACGTCATTGCCGAACTTCACCAGTTCTTCTTTCGGCAGATTCAGCGTTTCCAATAATTCCTCGAACATTACCTTGTGGATATATTTCTCCAGCACCTCGTGCTGGCAGGCATCCCGCACGATATTCACTCCGGAAAGCCAAGAGACAGGTGCTAAAACTGTATGAGGGCCGTTCAAAAGGGTTACCTTCCGCTGGTGGTAAGGTTCCTCGCTCGGAACAAACAGCACATTCAAGCCTGCTTTGTCTGCCGGGAACTCTTTGGCGACCGATTCGGGCGCTTCGATTACCCATAAATGGAATATTTCCGCCTGTACGACTAGATTGTCGTTATATTGCAGTTCCTCTTTAATTGAATCGATCTCTTTACGTGGAAATCCTGGGACAATACGGTCGACCAGTGTCGCATATACACCGCAGCATTCCGTAAACCAGGTTTTGAAATCTTCTCCTAATTGCCATAAATCGATGTACTGGTAAATGGTTTCTTTCAGTTTATGCCCATTCAGGAAGATCAACTCGCACGGAAAGATAATCAAACCTTTGTCTTTTTCTCCGTTAAATGTCTTGTAGCGGTGATAAAGCAATTGCGTCAGCTTGCCCGGATAGGAAGAGGCAGGCGCGTCCTCCAACTTGCAAGCCGGATCGAATGTTATTCCTGCTTCCGTCGTATTTGAAATGACGAAACGTATCTCCGGCTGTTCTGCCAGTTTCATAAAAGCGGAAAAGTCCGCATAAGGATTCAATGCGCGGCTTATCACATCGATCCGGGTAAGGCTGTTGACTTTTTCACCTTTGTCCAACCCTTGAAGATTGACATGATACAAGCAATCCTGTGCGTTCAACATGTCGACCATTCCCCGGTCGATGGGCTGGACCACCACGACACTGCTGTTAAAATTTACATTCTCGTTCATTTTCTGGATAATCCAATCCACGAATGCCCGGAGGAAATTGCCTTCTCGAACTGGATGACCCGTTCCGGATGCAGCATTTTACCGGCAGTTTTTTCATTCAACTCTTTCATTTTACTATTTATTTAAAATCTGTTCATTAATGGCAATCAGAGCCGATTATATAAATTCGGGGCCTAATTTAAAAGAAATATCGGATTTATTTAGTATGTTTGCATAAAACTTATCCATAACTGGCAAGAACAGTCTTTTTATACCATGAAACATTGTCTTATTAATGCATTTATTTTATTATCAATTTCAATTATGACGACATCCTGTTCACCAAAGGTCGAAATGATTCCAGCAGAGTTAGCTTATCAGGCTGAAGCGACTACCGGAGAAGGTTCTATCTGGCACCCCGAACGTCACACCTTATTCTGGGTGGATATTGAAGGGCAAACATTATACGAATATCATCCCGATACAAAAGAATGCAGTTCCTGGAAATTCGACCGTATGGTATCGACGGTGGTTCCCGAAACAGACAGCACGGTCATCATTGCCTTGCAAAACGAAATTGTACGGGTAAACCTGCATGACGGACATACCACTTCCGTTGCTCCGATACCTGACGAAAACGGTAAAGTGCGCTGCAATGACGGTAAATGCGATCCGGCCGGACATTTATGGGTCGGAACGATGGGATTCGGTGCGCCTAAAGGTGCCGGAACTTTGTACACTGTTTCGCCTGCCGGAACCGTCACTACGAAATTGAAAAAGGTCACGATCTCAAACGGGATCGTCTGGTCGTCCAACAAGAAATTCATGTATTACAACGATACACCTACCGGCAAAATAGCCCGTTATCGCTACGATGCCGACAACGGGGATATCCTGTTCGACGGTATAGCCGTTACCTTGCCTGGTGGAACGGGAGTGCCCGATGGTATGGCGATCGATAGCGACGACCATCTTTGGGTAGCCCAATGGGGTGGTTATGGCGTTTACTGCTACAATCCCTATACGGGAGAATTGCTGGCAAAAGTAGAGGTCCCGGCGCCGAATGTCGCTTCCTGCGCTTTCGGTGGGAAAAAAATGGATACGCTTTATATAACAACGGCTCGTGCAGGCTTGTCCGAAGAACAGCTCCGGGAATACCCCTTAAGCGGCAGTGTGTTTTGCTGTAAACCGGGGGTTAAAGGGTAAGGGCCAACTGTTTCGGAGAATAAAATCTCCCGAATATTATTTATCACAAATGTAAACAGCTTCTTAAAATTTATTGTTTACTTTGTAAAACATAGGAAAAGAAAATATGACTAAGAATAAATCTGAAAAGAAAAGTAATAAACCGGGGAAGAAGAAAAGCAGCTCCAAAGGCGAAAACAAACGGATGAAGAAAGAGGCTATGATCAATGCCATCATCAACGTTTTCAAGTCTTCTCCCAAAGAACCTTTTAACTATCGGCAAATCAGCAGTATGATAGGAGTTACCAATCAAGTGCAGAAGTTGCAGGTAGTGGATATCCTGTATGATCTTTCTTCCGACAACTTCATTTCTGAAATAGACAGGGGACGCTACCGTTACAATGATTGGGGAACGACTGCTGTCGGAACCTTTATGCGTCGTCAGAATGGTAAGAACTCTTTTATCCCCGAAGATGGCGGGACACCGATTTTTGTGGCAGAGCGAAATTCCGCACATGCGCTTAACGGTGATAAGGTGAAAATACAACTTCATGCCAAGAGAAAAGGGGCTGACCCGGAAGGCGAGGTTATCGAGATACTGGAAAGCCAGCGACGCTTGATCACAGGTAAATTACAGGTGACCAGAGGTTTTGCTTTTCCTTATTACGGAAGACAAGACGCTTGCAAACGACATCTTTATTCCGAAAGACAAACTGAAAGGCGGCAAGAGCGGCGACAAAGCGATCGTCCGTATCACCGAATGGCCGGAAGAGGCCAAGAACCCGTTGGGTGAGGTGGTCGATATCCTGGGGACTGCCGGTGACAACGATGCGGAGATGAATGCTATCTTGGCTGAGTTCGATCTACCATATAAATATCCGGCTAACGTTGAAAAGGCCGCAGAAAAGATATCGGATGCAATCCCGGAAGAGGAAATTGCCAAGCGTGAGGATTTCCGTGGCGTCACGACTTTCACGATCGACCCGAAAGACGCTAAGGATTTCGATGATGCCCTTTCCGCCCGTAAGCTGGATAATGGCAATTGGGAAGTTGGCGTTCATATCGCCGACGTGACCTACTACGTTAAACCGGAAAGCCTGATAGACCGGGAAGCTTTCAGCCGTGCGACATCTGTTTATCTCGTGGACCGTACCATCCCGATGTTGCCGGAACGCTTGTGCAACCAGATCTGTTCGCTCCGCCCGAATGAAGAGAAACTTTGTTTTTCCGTGATTTTCGAGCTGAATAAGAATGCCGAAATCCAACAGTCTCATATCACCCGTACCATTATCAAGAGCGACCGTCGCTTCACTTACGAAGAGGCTCAGGCTGTCATCGAAACCGGGGAGGGTGAATATAAAGAAGAAATCCTGGCACTTAACGGCCTGGCACAAAAATTGCGCGACCGCCGCTTCAAGGACGGAGCAATTGCTTTCGACCGTTACGAAGTCAAATTCGATATAGATGAGAACGGTAAGCCGTTGGGAACTTACATTAAAGAATCGAAGGAAGCCAATAAACTGATCGAAGAATTCATGTTATTGGCAAACCGTACGGTAGCCGAGTTTATTGGAAAGAGTAAGAATAAGACAAAGAAAACGTTTGTCTATCGTATCCATGAACAGCCGGACCCTGAGAAACTAAGAGATTTTTTCCGCATTCATTAGCCGTTTCGGTTACAAAATGCGTACGGAAGGGACGAAAACGGATATATCCAAAGGGATCAATAAATTGTTGGATAGTGTACAGGGTAAACCGGAAGAAAATCTGGTGGAGACTTTGGCTATCCGTTCCATGCAGAAAGCCCACTATACGACGGATAATATCGGTCACTACGGGTTGGCAATGGATTATTATACACACTTCACTTCTCCTATCCGCCGTTATCCTGATATGATGGTGCACCGTTTGCTGGAACGCTATCTGGCAGGTGGCCGTAGTGTGATAAAGAACAAATATGAAGAGTATTGTAAACATTGCTCCGAGATGGAAATGGTGGCTTCAAATGCCGAACGTTCGTCCATCAAGTACAAGCAGGTCGAGTTTATGAAAGATAAATTGGGACAGGTGTTCGATGGTGTCGTATCCGGTGTCACCGAATGGGGATTGTATGTGGAGCTGAATGATAACAAATGTGAAGGGCTTGTCCCGATCCGTGACCTCGATGACGACTATTACGAGTTTGACGACAAGAACTATTGCCTGCTCGGTCGTAGAACAAAGCGCATTTACCGGTTAGGAGATGCCATCACTGTAAAAGTAGCACAAGCTAACCTGGAAAGGAAACAGCTGGACTTTGCACTGGTCTGAACAATTGACCATTGACAATTTTGTTCGACCTTTGGCCGGTTCGTTACATTTCGAATTGTCACTGGTCAATTGCCCGTTATCAATTCCAGAAGATAAGTCCTGCCACTCCACAAGCAATCAATCCTAATCCCAAAAGAGCATAGAAAATACGGGCGCCTTTGCGTCCTAGCCACTTGACGAATGTCATGGCTCCGCTGGTCTGGAAATACCAGTCGAGATTCAGGATCGCAGCGATAACCGAGAATATCCCTAATGCGATAAAGAGTATCAGGATAAAATATTCGGTAGGTTCCATCTTATTTCACTTCTACGGTGCGGGAACCGTCAGGGTTCTCTGTGATGGCAACTTCCACAACGTCACCCGGTAATAAATCTTCGATCTTTTCCGGCCATTCGATAAAGCAGAGGGCACCGCTATAGAAATAATCTTCCGTGCCTATATCTTCCGCTTCGCTAGGTTTGTTGATGCGGTAGAAGTCAAAATGATAGAGCAGCTCACCGGTTTCGCTACTGCGATATTCGTTGATAATGGCGAACGTTGGGCTGTTGATGACATCCTCCACGCCTAACTCTTCACAGATAGCCTTGATGAAAGTCGTTTTCCCTGCTCCCATATTCCCTCGGAATGCGAAAACAGTACGGTCATCCATCCCGGCAATAAACTCTTTGGCTGCTTGGCGGATCGTATCTAAACTTTCGATTTTAATTGTACGCATAGCTTTGATAATTGATAATTGGCAATTGGCAATTCAGAGAGAAAGAGAATTGGCAATCGGCAATTGGTGTTTATGGTTGCAAAGTTAAAACAATTGGCAATTAACAATTGCCAATTGCCAATTATTTTGCAGTTGTCAATCATTTTACCGTCATCGTGATGAAAGGAATCAGCATTTCCTCCATTGAAATACCACCGTGCTGGAATGTATTCTTATAATAAGAAACGTAATAGTTATAGTTGTTCGGATAAGCGAAAAAATCGTTGTTCATCGCAAAGATATATTTGCTGCTCAGGTTTGGGGAAGGTAACCCCGCTTTGTCGGGAAAGCGGATGTCAAACACGTCCTTCGGATTATAATTCAAGTTCTTGCCCACCTTATAGCGCAGGTTGGTATTTGTATTCTTATCACCTATCACTTTCTCCGGATTATCGACGCGGATAGTACCGTGGTCGGTCGTAACGATCACTTTATACCCTTTTCCGGCGATACGCTTGAAAAGTTCCAGCGTGCCCGAATGCTGGAACCAGGAGCGTGTCAGGCTGCGATAGGCCGCTTCGCTCTGGGCCAGTTCGCGGATCATCTTGTTTTCGGTACGGGCGTGGGACAGCATATCGACAAAGTTCAGTACCACCACATTCAGCTGGTTATGAAGGAGGGAAGGGACGATATTCAGCAATTTGTCGTTATACTGCGAATCATGTACCTTATGGTAGGAGAACGTATATTTCTTACGGAACCGCTCGATCTGCGTTTGGATAAGCGGTGCTTCATTCAGGTTTTTCCCTTCCTCGCTGTCCTCGTCCACCCAAAGTTCCGGAAACATCTTTTCGATCTGCAAGGGCATCAGCCCGGAGAAGATCGAGTTGCGGGCATATTGTGTGGCGGTCGGAAGGATGCTGTAGTACAGGCTTTCGTCGAACGTATAGTATTCGGCAAGCAGATCTTTTACTTCGCGCCACTGGTCGAGACGGAAATTATCGATCAGGATGAAGAATACCTTATCCCCGTTGTCGAGCATCGGGAATACTTTCTTTTTAAACAAATCCGGGCTCATCAGCGGACGGATTTCAGGATGCTGAATCCAGTCCACGTAATTCTTTTTGACAAATTTACCGAATGCGTTGTTTGCTTCCTGTTTCTGCATGCGCAGCATGTCGGTCATCGGAACTTGGCTGTTTTCCAATTCGATTTCCCAATAGACGAGCTTCTTGTATACCTCCATCCAGTCATCGGTTGTCAGTGAGTCGTTGATCTGCATGCCGATACGCCCAAACTCCTGCTGATAGCCGACAGTCGTTGTTTCGGATATGATTACGTTCTTGTGGACATTCTTCTTGATAGACAAGAGCAGCTGGTTCGGATTGACCGGTTTGATCAGGTAATCGGCGATCTTGTTACCGATAGCCTGGTTCATGATGCTTTCTTCCTCGCTCTTGGTCACCATGACGACAGGGACATCGGGATTGATCGCCTTGATCTGCGCCAATGTTTCCAATCCGGTAAGCCCCGGCATATTCTCGTCCAGAAAAATAATGTCGAACGATTTTTCCTTACAGCATTCGATGGCGTCCTGCCCGCTGATTACCGGAATCACTTCATATCCCTTGTCCTGCAGGAAAAGGATGTGGGGCTTTAACAAATCTATCTCATCGTCTGCCCAAAGCACTCTGTCTTTCTTTGCTGCCATAGTTTTATCTTTCTTTTTTGAAGATGAACAAACCGGGTTCATCCCTACAAATGTATGATATTATAACGATATACCCCTTTATTTTGTATGTTCTTCCCTCATTTTTTAGTCTCTTTTGTATTACCTTTGTATAATATAAACGAGTTAACTGTACACGTATGAGACTATCCGTATTTGCCTTGGTCTGTCTGTTCCTTACTGCATGTGCCACACGGGAAAAAGGGCGTGAAAGAATATCCTTCAACAAAGAATGGCGCTTTGCCCTGACTGAAAAACAAGCCAATGCGTCCGCTCCCGATACGGATGACAGCAATTGGCGAGTCCTGAACTTGCCTCACGACTGGAGCATCGAGGCGGATTTTTCTCTCGATAACCCGGCAACTCCCGGAGGCGGTGCGCTGCCCGGTGGAATGGGGTGGTACCGGAAACACTTCAAACTGTCTGAAAGCGACAAGGGAAAAGTGATCTATATTGATTTCGACGGCGTTTACCGGAACAGTAGAGTCTGGCTGAACGTAGGTTTTCGTCCCAACGGATATGTTTCGTTCCGTTATGATCTGACACCGTATCTGAATTATGGAAAGGAGGAGAATGTCTTGGTTGTCCAGGCCGATAACAGCGACCAGCCTAATTCCCGTTGGTATTCAGGGTCCGGCATTTACCGGAATGTATGGTTGGTGAAAACCGGACAAGTCCATGTGGACAATTGGGGGACAAACATCACTACTCCGGTCATGAATGCGGACAAGAGTACGGTCGAGATTGAAACGACTTTGAAAAACGAGGCATCCGATGTGACCGTGGAAGTTTCTACCCTGATACAAGACAAGGAAGGAAAGACCCTCTACCGGATATCCTCCCCGGTCGAGATAGCCGCAGGAGGGAAGAAAACCGTTACACACACGATAGAAATGTTCTATCCTGAACTATGGAGCGTCCGGAATCCTTATCTGTACACCGCCATAACCGAGGTGAGAGTCGGCAATAAATTGACGGATCGCTATCGAACCACATTCGGCATACGCAAATTCGATTGGGACGAGCATACGGGATTCTCCTTGAACGGAGAACCGACCAAAATATTGGGCGTCTGCCTGCATCATGACTTGGGATGCCTCGGAAGCGCGGTCAATCCGAGGGCACTCGAACGTCAACTGCAAATGATGAAAGACATGGGGGCCAATGCCGTCCGCACCAGCCATAACCCGCCGGCACCCGAACTGCTCGACATCTGTGACCGGATCGGATTGCTGGTACAGGACGAGGCTTTCGATATGTGGCGGAAACGGAAATCACCGTACGACTATGCCCAATATTTTGACGAATGGCATGAAAAAGACTTGACAGACCAGGTCCTGCGCGACCGTAACCATCCGTCCGTCTTTATGTGGAGCATCGGAAACGAAGTACTGGAGCAATGGCAACATGCCGATGCCGACACCCTCAGTCTCGAAGCCGCCAGCCTGATCCTCAATGCAGGCCATCCGGTGGATGACAAGATCTTGTCCGATACCGCCATGAGCGTACAGGGATTGATCGCCCATTCGCTGGCGGCGATCGTCAAGCGCCTGGATAAGACGCGCCCTGTCACTGCAGCCAACAACGAGGCGACACCGGGTAACCTGATCTTCCGTTCGAATGCATTGGATGTATTGGGATTCAACTATCACGAAAAGAATTACGAGCCGTTTCCGCAGAATTTTCCGGGCAAGACGTTAATTGTAAGCGAGTCTACTTCCGCCCTGATGACACGCGGCTACTACCAGATGCCGTCCGATTCGATGTATGTCTGGCCGAACACCTGGCGGGAACGGTTCGATCGTCCCGAACACCTTTGCTCGGCTTATGACAACTGCCATGTACCTTGGGGCTCGACCCACGAGGTGACTTGGCGGGAAGTCAAGCGGCTACCTTATGTTTCAGGTATGTTTATCTGGACGGGCTTCGACTATCTGGGTGAACCGACACCTTACTGGTGGCCGAGCCGTAGCAGTTTCTTCGGTATTGTCGACTTGGCAGGTATTCCGAAAGATGTCTATTATATGTACCAGAGCGAATGGACCGACACGCCGGTTCTTCACCTTTTCCCGCACTGGAACTGGAAAAAGGGAGGGACTGTCGATGTCTGGGCCTACTATAACCAGGCGGACGAAGTGGAGCTTTTCCTCAACGGCGAGAGCCTGGGTGTCAAGAGCAAGCCGGACGATGCTTTCCATGTCTGCTGGCGGGTTCCTTTTACGCCGGGTACGTTGAAAGCCGTTTCCCGTAAGGACGGTAAGGAAGTGCTTACACGTGAAATCCGTACGGCCGGCGAACCTGCCCGGATCATGCTGATCCCCGATCGTTCCGCCTTGCACGCCGATGGCACGGATCTTTCATTCGTGACCGTGGAAATACAGGACAAAGACGGAAACTTGGTGCCGTATGCCGACAACCTGCTTCGTTTTACGGTTGAGGGGGACGGCTTTATCGCCGGGACAGATAACGGAGATCAGAATGATCCCGTCAGCCTTAAGAAACCGGAACGCCACGCTTTCTACGGAAAAGCAATGGCGGTCGTACAAAACACGGGCAAGGCAGGAACCATCCGGTTGAAAGCTACGGCGGAAGGCCTGCCGGATGCAATCGTGGAAATAAAGGTAGGAGAATAAGAGGGACAGGGCTTGGTTGCAGAACTTGTTTTTGCGGAATCCTCTGTCACTCTATCACACTTTACCATGCGGGTTTTGATAATCATGGTGCGTAGGAGTGATAGATGCCATATTTGTCTATCACTTATGTATCACCGGTTTTCTGAAAGTCATAGTCTTTGTTTTGCAATATAAGCATAGATTAATCAATTAGTTGGTATGTTTTGTTTCCATACATCCGGGTGTCCGGAGCAGAAACATCCGGGTGTAACCGCCCCATACACCCGGATGTTGAAAGGTGCAAGATGGGGGTGTCTGTGATCATTTCTGCTTGTTTTCCGTACTTTTCTTGCTTGTTTTGAAGAAAAAGCATCATAAGGGAGCCAAAACACTCCGGTGTGGATGCATATAGGTGTACTTAGTATAATTTAAAGAATAATGGAACTTCCAGGAGATGGTAATCAGGGATATTTATGTAAATTTGCCCGGAAATAAAAGAGTTTATGGAAGTAAAGATCATAAATAAGTCACACCATCCGCTGCCGGGATACGCGACTCCGCTGTCGGCAGGAATGGACATTCGTGCAAATCTGGCGGAACCGGTAGTTTTGAAACCCCTTGAACGGAAACTGATACCGACCGGATTATATATCGCGTTGCCGGAAGGCTATGAGGCACAGATGCGCCCCCGTAGCGGCCTGGCATTGAAGTATGGCATCACATTGCTGAACACGCCGGGTACTATCGATGCGGACTATCGCGGCGAGATCGGCATAATCCTGATAAACCTCTCTTCCGAATCGTTTACCATCAATGACGGGGAGCGTATCTGCCAGATGGTGATCACGGCTCACAGCCAGGTCGTCTGGCAGCCGGTGGAAGTGCTGGACGACACCGAACGGGGAGCCGGCGGCTTCGGTCACACGGGGAGATAATTAAAAATTAAGAATTAAGAATTAAAAAATATGGGAGGGATGCTAAAGTCTCTGATCTCGATATCTTTTCTATTATTCCTGATCGGGAGTTCGCAATCGTTGAGGGCGCAGGATCAGGAGGCGAAGGTGGAAATATCGTCGAAGCCGAATCAAGTGAGTGCCGGGGATCAGCGGAAATTCGATTACTTCTTCTACGAAGGGCTGAACCTGAAGGCAGCCGGAAAATTCGATGCCGCTTATGATGCCTTTAACCATTGTCTGGCGATCGATTCGACCGCCTCGGCCGTCTTATACGAACTTTCTTCGTTTTATGCCCAGCTGAACCGTCCGGAAAAGTCGCTGGAGATGTTGCGGCGTGCGGTGGCTTACAGTTCCGATAATTTTACCTACCGGCTGGCGTTGGCGACAATGAGCCGCAACCTCGGTATGTTCGGCGAGGCGTCGGACGAGTATGAGAAGCTTGTAAAAGATTATCCCGGAAAACCGGAGTTGAACTATTACCTGGCGGATGCGCTTACGCAGGAAGGTGAAATCGGGAAGGCGATCGATGCTTATGACGCCCTCGAATCGTCCATAGGCATGAGCGAGGCGCTTTCCATGCAGAAATATAAATTGTATAATGCGTTGGAGCAGAACGATAACGCGTTCAAAGAGGTGGAAAAGCTTGCCGCCAAATTCCCGATGGAATCCCGCTATCAGATCATTTTGGGGATCTCCACTTGGAAAAAGAATGATACGGTCAAAGCGTTGAAATATTATCAGAAAGCACACGAAATCGATCCGGAAAGTCCCTATTACATTGTCTCTATGGCGAACTATTATGAAGTCGTCGGTAATAAGGACGCCGCCGAGACGCAGATACGCAATGCATTAGTGAACGAGAAATTGGATGTCGAGACGAAAGTCGGTATCCTGTCCCGTTATATTCTCAAACTGCAGCAGACGAAGAAGGGGACCGAGAGTGCGAATGCCCTTTTCCAGACATTACTGGAACAGCATCCGGAAGATACCGATCTGAAACAGATGTACGGCAGTCTGCTGGTTGCGCAGGGGAAGACTGATGAGGCCCGTTTCCAGTTTCAGCTGATTACCGAGATGGAACCTTCGAATGCTGCTGCCTGGCAACAACTCTTGAATCTGGCGTTGAAGTCGGAAGACATTCCCGAAGTGATCCGTATCTGTACCCGTTGCCAGGAGCTTTTCCCCGATGCACCGGAGTATTACTTTTATCTTGGGATCGCTTATTTCCAGCAGGAAAAGTATCAGGATGCACTGGATACATACAAAGCCGGCCTGGAGATTATCCCGGAGACGAACGTCGGGTTGAAGTCTGATTTTTACGGACAGATAGGCGATATCTACTATCAGGTCAAGAATATGCCGGAAGCCTATAAAGCGTATGATGAAGCGTTGAAGTACAACGACAAGAACGTGGTCGTCCTCAATAATTACGCCTATTTCCTCTCGCTGGAAAAGAAAGATCTGAAAAAGGCGGAACGGATGAGTGCATTGGCAGTCAAACTGGAACCGAACAATTCGACATATCTCGATACGTATGCCTGGATATTCTTTGTACAGGGAAACTATACGCTTGCCAAGATATACATAGAGAGCGCGCTTGCTAACGATACGACCAAAAGCTCCGAGCTGGTAGACCATTACGGCGATATCCTCTTCATGAGCGGCGATAAGGAAAAGGCGCTTGAACAATGGAAGAAAGCGAAGGAGATGGGAAAAGAAAGCGATGTGCTGGATCGCAAGATCGCAGAGGGAACCTATATAGAAGAGGAGGTCAAGAATGAATAAGATAAGCCTTGCCTTTGCGCTGGTCTTTTTATCGCCCTGTCGTTCACAGGTTGTAAATCGACCAAGAAAGTCGGTACGGTCGAAGCGGGCGGGGCGAAAGCGCATAACGAGTTCTTTACGCTTATGCAGGAGCAGGCGTTCAAGTATGAAACCCTGACTGCACGCCTGAACGTGGACTTGAACTTGCCGGGCAACAATATGAGTTCGCGTGTGGATCTGAAGATGGTAAAAGACAGTGCTTTCCAGTTGTCCGTGCAACCCTTTTTAGGTATCGAGGTTTTCCGCGCCGAGATCAGTGTGGACAGCGTAAAGGTGATCGACCGTATGAACAAGCGCTATGTGGCTGACAATTATGCCAACCTGAAAGGGCAGACACCGATCGAGTTCAATTTTTATAATCTGCAGGCACTTTTCACCAACCGTCTGTTCCTTCCCGGACAGCAGGGGATCAGCCCGAAGCTGTACAACCGCTTTAAGCTGAAGCAGGACGGGCCCGCAGCCGAAATACAGGTAAAAGACGTGATGGGGTTGCTGTACACCTTTATGGCGGACGGGGAGGAGAAGATTCTCTCAACCTGTATTTCCGAACCTTCGGACCGTTACGCCTTGCAATGGGATTATGCTGATTTTCGTTTGGCAGACGGACAGCCTTTCCCGATGAGAATGGATGTGCAGGTGATGAAAGATGGTACTTCGCAAGGAGGAGTCACGTTGCATTTCTCCCGCATGCAGACGGATGTCCCGGTGAAAATGGATTTTTCCATTCCTGCCAAATATAAACGTATCACGTTGTCTCAGATCATCAAATCTTTGAGTAGTAATAAAATGTAAGATGAGATACTTCTGGTTCGTCATATTCATGCTGTCGGTCGGTTCTGTTTCCGCACAGAACTCGGCAAGAGTACGCGAACTCGAAAAGCAGCGTAAAGCCGCACTTGCCGAGATCGAGATGACCAGCCAGCTATTGGACGAGACGCGGCAGACGGCGCGTAACTCGCTGAACCGGCTGAACCTGCTCTCCAAACAGATCCTTTCCCGTAAACAGGTCATCAGCCTCCTGAACCAGGAGATCGGGGAAATAGACAAGCAGATAGCCGCTTCCCGCCGGAACATTTCCCAATTGGAAAAAGAGTTGGGGAATAAGCGGCAGAATTACGGGAAATCGGTTCAAAGCATATACAAACGCCGCAGTTCGCAGGATAAGTTGTTGTTCATCCTTTCCGCCGACAATTTTGCCCAGTCCCTTCGCCGTATGCGTTACCTTCGCGAGTATGCCGACTGGCAGAAGAAGCAGGCATCCGAAATTATCGGTAAGCAGAAGGAAATTGCCGGCAAGCAGAAAGAACTGGAAAAGACACGTGCCGAGAAGAACGCCTTATTGGGTGCGCGGGAGGATGAAAGTCGTAAGCTCCAGACCGAGGAATCGAGCCAGAAAGAGGAGGTGCAGCAGTTAAACCAGAAACAGAAACAGTTGCAGGCCGACCTGAAAAAGAAAAAGCAGCAGGCTGATGCCTTGAACCGCCAGATCGAAAAGCAGATAGCCGAAGAAATCGCCCGCGCCGAAGCCGAGGCCAAAGCTGCCCGCGAACGGGCGGCCCGCGCTGAAAGGAACCGTTTGGCACGTGAAAAGGCGGCTGCTTCAGGAAAGAAAGTCCCTGAAACAAAACCGGAGACGGAGCCGGTCCGCGAAGAACGTGTCGCCGACACCAAAGGCGGGTATGCCATGACAAAGGCCGAGAAGCGCTTATCCGATGATTTTGCAAGCAATAAGGGGCGTTTGCCTTATCCTGTGTCCGGCCGCCATACGATTGTCGCTGCCTTCGGCGAACAGCAGCACCAGGAATTGAAGTATGTCCGTACGAATAACAGCGGTATAGACATCCAGACCGCTCCGGGTACGGATGCCCGCGCCGTGTTCAATGGTGAGGTGACGCGTGTGTTCGTTGTTCCGGGATATAACAATTCGGTCATTGTCCGCCATGGTAACTATTTGACGGTATATAGCAACTTGAGCCAGGTCTATGTGAAGGCAGGCGATAAGGTGAGTACCCGCCAGGCGATCGGAAAGATCTTTACCGATACAGAGGACGGCAATGCCACGATCCTTCATTTCCAGCTTTGGAAAGAAAAGACGAAACTGAATCCGGCTCCGTGGCTGGATTGACGAAAAGGCGCATTGAGGCTGACCGGGGGGCGCGTCACGACGGATGTAGCAGGTGTGTCAGGGCTGATCGTCGTCATGTGTCAACCGGGTTTCCGGAGTGCGAACCTCACATCCTCTTTATTGATCAGAAAGTCCTTTGGGCGAGTTCCTGTTTTCCTGCAGAAAATAATCATGGAGAATGCCAGCATGGTGCTGAATGCGATACTGGAACTGATGGCCGATCCGAACACTCCGTAGTGCGGGATCAGCAGGTAGCCCGAAACAAGCAGGCTTATCAAACCGACAAAAGAACTGCCCGTGCTGTAACGTATTTTGCCGCTTCCGGTAAAATATTGGCATAGTATGCTGTTGCAGGCCAGTGCTATGATTCCGGCCGACAACCCTGTTATGACGTTGTGCATCCCTACGAACTCGGCACTGAACAGATAATCCGTATAGATCCATTCCGGTATCAGAAGAATGCAGCCGGTCGCAAGTGTGATGGCACAAAAAAGTTAGTTTGAAGAACCGGAGCGTGATTTGTTTTTGCTCGCCGGGTTTATGTGTCCGGGCAACGCGGCTGTATGTGATAAAGCCGATGCTGCGATTGATATGCCAGACGCTCTCGGAAATCTTGGTTCCCGCATCCAGCAGTCCGACGCTTCCTAACCCGGCAAACCGTTGGATCAGGAAATAGTTGAGGCGGGTAGTCAGGATCTCGGCAATATTGTCCGCACTTCCCCAAAGCCCGTAAGCAAACATCTCTTTCAAAAGAGCGTATTGGGAGCGTCCCTTCCGGGGATCTGCCTCTTTTTTGTTTAGAAACGGCAGGAGTAGGAAAAGGCTGACGAGAAACGCGATACCGTTTGTGAAATACATTCCCCACAGGTAAGCGGTTACGTTCTGTATCTTCAATCCGTAATAAAGGAATAATAAGACAAAAAATAGTAATCCTCCTTGCAAGACAAAGGTCAGGTTGAACCCAAAAATCTGATTCTTTCCCAACAGGAAACGGGAGTTTGCGGCAACGAGGAGGTCAGGGTGGAAAGAATATAAATATCAAGAGCGTGCCCTTCGGGAAGCACTCCGAGGATGGCCATGCTGCCGCAAGCGATGCCAGCTCCGGCGGGTGTCCAGCAGTAAGAAGGGCAAAAATACGGCTTGCATGGAATAGCGGTTCATGAAATAGACGATCGTATTTCCCGCCAATATTCCGCAGAACATGGTGGCGATTCCTACTATCGCCAGAATCAGCCCGACCAGTCCGACTCCTTCGACACCCAATACCTTGGCATTGATAAAGATCAGTGCCAAGTTCAGGATGGCGATTAGGTAACGTGTGCCGATGGTTGTGAAGAGGTCCCTCATATTAATTGAAAGTTTGAAGAAAGAGAGGATGCGGTAGAATGATCTTGCTCTTTTTCAATTGTCAATCGTCAATTGGTCGAGCAGCTTGATATACATATCGATTGCTTCCCGTATCTCCATCAGGCCGATATATTCGTCGGCTGCATGGGAACGGGCGGAGTTTCCCGGTCCGATCTTCACGGAAGGGAAGTGCATGAGGGCCTGGTCGCTCAAAGTAGGCGAACCGAAAGGCTCTTTTCCCATCATGACGGCACGGCGTACGAACGGATGTTGCAAATCTGTACGGGTGGAGTTGAGGCGGAAGCTGCGGGCTTTTATTTCGCAGCCGACCTGCGATTTGATCAGTTCGAACAGTTTTTCGTTGGGATAGAATTCGTTTGTCCGGATATCGACGGTGAATTCGCAGCGGTCCGGAACGACATTGTGCTGTGTCCCGGCATGGATAATCGTGACGCTCATCTTTACCGGTCCGAGGAAATCGCTTTTTCCCGGGAACTGATAGGTGTTGAACCACTCGATATCTTTCATGGCAAGCGTGATCGCATTGATCCCCTCGTTCCGGGCGGCGTGTCCTGCCTTGCCGGTGCTGACACAGTCCAGGACCATCAACCCTTTTTCAGCTACGGCAGGTTGCATGCCGGTCGGTTCGCCGACAACGGCGAATGCGATGGGGGGAAGGTCGGCAAGAGCGCTTTCCAGCCCGTTCTTGCCGGAAACTTCTTCTTCGCATGAAGCTAGGAAGATCAGGTTGTAGGGTTGTTCCTTCCCTGATAACACCCTGAATGCTTCATAAAGAGAGACTACGCTCGCGCCGGCATCATTGCTGCCAAGGCCGTACAGACGCTCGTCTTCCGTCTCCTCCGGATTGAACGGATCTTTCGTCCAGCCCGAAGCCGGCTTGACAGTGTCGATATGGGAGTTGAGCAGCAGAGTTGGTTTGTCCAGATCAAAACCGGGAGCGATCAGCCACAGATTATTCCCTTTGCGGTTCACCTTATACCCTGCTTTTTCCCAGCTCTGCTTGAGAAAATCAGCCGTTTCTCCCTCCTCCCTGCTGAAAGAAGGACGTGAAATCATCCCTTTTAATAGGTCTATTGCGTCGTAGTACATGATTATGTTTTATTCCGTTAATATTCTATCCACCGTCTCCCTGTCTTTTTTCAGTTGGTCGATCAGCTGGTCGAGGGTGTCGAATTTGATGTCGCCTCGTACGTGTTGTATGAACGTGACTGTTATTTCGTTATTGTAGATGTCGCCTGAGAAGTTGAGGATGTTTACTTCCAGCGTGATGTTGTCCCCGTTGTCCAGGGTCGGGCGGTTACCGATGTACAGCATTCCCTTGTAACGCTGTCCGTTCAGATATACCCGAACGGCATATACGCCGATGCCCGGAATGATCTTGAAAGGCTCGTCCACTTGGATATTGGCGGTCGGGAAACCTAATTTCCGGCCGACCTTATAACCGCTGACGATACTTCCCCTCAGCCCGTAAGGATAAGTCAGCAGATGAGCCGCCTCCTCCACCCGGCATTCCGCAAGGAGTTTCCGTATTTCGGAAGAACTGACGGCCGCCTCTCCTTCGCTGTATTGCGAAGCCTTGATAACCCGGATGCCGCAAGTTTCGCCATAGGTTACATACTGCTCGAAGCCATCCTCGCGGTTATGCCCGAAACGGTGGTCGTAGCCGATCAGCAACGTGTCCACATGCAACCGGTCTGCCAATACGGTAGTGATAAACTCTTTTGCCGTCAGGCGGGATAGTTCGAGGGTGAAGTCCAGCACGATACAATAGTCGATCCCGGTGGAAGCCAAATGTTTCAATTTCTCTTCGAACGAATTGAGCAACTTCGGCTGATAGTCGGCATGCAGGACAGCACGGGGATGTTCGGGAAACGTGATGACGGCGGAAGGCAATCCAGCGGCTTCGGCCACCTGCTTCAGTTCGTGAATCAGAAAACGATGTCCCAGATGAACTCCGTCGAAAAAGCCGATAGTGGCTACCAGCCTTTTCCCTTTCAATGTCTCCGTGTCTCTTACAACAATCATCTTTTCAGTCTTAGGTACTTATAATTATATCTACAAAAGTACATAAAAACTGCGAGTAATAATAATACGGAAATAAATCGTACATTTGGAAAGTGATTTGAACGAAAAACATTTGTATTAAGTTTATATGAAAAAAACATGTATCTCCCTATGCTTGATCGTCTTTGCCGTACTTCAGGCATACGCTGCATCTTCCTGGAAAGAGACAAGAACGGTCGTCTTTACTCCCGCAGGAAGTGAAAAAACACATCTGCTCCAACCCGATCAGAGTATCTCCGAAACCGTTACCTTCGGACAATCCGGAATCCCGACGCGAAAATTCTTACGTGTGATCGGAGGAGTAAAGATGCCAGCTCCTTTTCAGAACAGAGGTGAAGAAATGTTCCGCCGGTCCGAGTTTTATATTGACGACAACTTGGATTCGGTGATCCGTAAAAAGGACCGTTATTCGCTTTATTTCAAAGGTGAAGACGATAATTTCGAGCGCCATGCCTATTACCGCATTTCCGGTAAGTTGCTGAAACCGGGTGAACTGACGGTAACGCTGCCGGTCGTGAAGAAACAGGGGTTGACTGTTTCCGGGAATGGTGATTTCGAGTCGAGATCGAATTGTTCTACCGGAAACCGGGACGGGCGGCTGACGATATCTATGACAAGCCGGATTCCGTGCTTTACATGCCGGTCCCGGAAGGTACGGGAAAATATCAGACGGTGTCTGAGACATTCACATTGCCGGAAAATGTGGCTTGTGCTTTCCTGCGTATCGGCGGGACGCATTTCAACGGCGAATGTTGGGTGGAAGCTCCGCGCCTGATACAAAACAAGAAAGCGGTTTGCTCCATACCGTTCACCAAGTTTGCCCAAAAACCGGACAACTACAACTACTGGATCGGCTGTAACCTCTCAACCCGCAGCTGGCCGATGTGGAAGCTCGAATTTAACGGGGAGACGCTTTTCGAAGGAAACATCTTCGACCGCGCTTCCAATGTGGCGGACTTCTATATCCCGCTTCCGTCTTCCTTGCATGGCAGTGGAGAGATGAAGCTGACGCTCCGGAAAGAGCCGCATCGCGCTGCTTATCCGTATGAACTGCGCGGCCTGGAGATCATCGAAGAGACCGCACGCGATTTTGAAGTCGTTTCCGTTCCTGAATATGTTGCCAAAAACGCCTCTTTCGGTATATTGGTAGAAACGAACAGGCCGAATGTCAGTCTCAAAGTGAAGGCAAACGGTGCTGCCACTCCCGCTGAGCAGGAGTGCCTGTTTGAAACCCCCGGCCTACATGTCGTGGAAATGCGTACAGGCGAGGCTGGTCACGCCATCCCGCTGGTGTTTGACGACGGTAGCCGTACGGAACAGGCGCAAATCCGCCAGGTGATCGACAAGGAGGCAGAGCTGATCTATCTTTCGTCCGGTGACGAAATTTATATCGACAAGCAATATACGCCGTATGATTATTTCTTCAAATGGTATGTTTCCAACCGGGTCGGTAACTGGTATCAGTTCCGTCCTTCCTACCAGTGGAGCGGTTTCCGAGTAGCTGATCCTGCCGTCATCGGCCATTACACCCGATTGCTGGACCAGTTGAAGATCCCGTACGCCTGGCAAGTCGAAGGACGTACGCTGGCAGGAAGCCGGATCAATCCTTCTTTGGAAACATTGGCTACCCCGATGTTCCGTGGCAAGCAGGCGCATGAGAATGACGGCGGCTACTATTACTGGCAGCATTTCCAGTATCAGGGAGTATTCTCCGATATGGCGGCACGCAACCGTCCTTATGGCGGAATCTTTGCCAAACATCGTCCGATTTATACCGACCACGGCGTCTTTATCCATTATGATCCGGAAGGGGTGACGGACATGGCCGACGGCGCCCGCAAGCTCGTTGCCAATTTCCGCTATTCCAAAGGTCCGAGCACGCGCCATACGGGACCGTCCACGCTGTTCCGCTATCTGTATCAAGCCGGTTACGACTGGCTGGGAGCCGAACAGATGTACGGGCCGGAAGAAATCATACTCTCTTCCCTGCGTGGTGCATCCCGCGCCTACAGCCGTCCGCTTTACGGGACGCTTCATGCCATGCAATGGGGCTCAGGGCCGTTTACCGATCCGAAACACTCCCTGCGCCTGTATATGTCGCTGGCCGTTGCTTATATGCACGGTTCTTCCCATATGAATACGGAAGAGGCCTTGTGGACGGACGAATATATGAACGACCGTTATTCCGTTTCCGGCAAGGAACACTTGTTTGCCCAGCATCAGATGCTCGATTTCGTGGAAACGCATTCCCGCCGTGGCGACTTGAGAAGCAATATTGCCGTGATCCAGGGGCGTAACGACGCCTGGAAGTCGTTCGGTCGTGGCAGCCTGTGGTCGCAGAAGGGTGATAAATGGAAGTTCAATAAGGCATGCGAGAGTTTCGATCTGCTGAATGTCTTCTATCCGGACAATATCGTGGATGGCTGCGGGCCGGAAGGTTGGTTTACTTCCACCCCTTACGGTACGGTTGACTTGCTTCCTGTCGAAGCGCCGCAAGACGTGATGGACCGGTATAAGGCGATGATCTTCCTCGGATGGAACAGTTACGACGCGAATGACTTCCTGCGTATCCGCGATTTTGTATTCAAGGGCGGAACGCTTTTGCTCACGGCGGCCCATCTGAACGAAGAGTTGCAGCCCGACCAGCCGGTCCGTTTCCCTGCCGACGATGCGGTTATCCGTGAGATGTTGGGAGAAAATTACCGGCAACTGACCACTAAGACGGAGATCGCCTGCGGTTCGGGAAAAATCATCTATTTCCCCCAGAAAGCCTATCCCGCCGAAATGATGTTGAAAGCTGATTATGTGGAAGCCATGAAAGAAATTGCTGCCAAGGCTGCCGGTGAGGAAACCTGCCAAGGCTGGATGGAGGCGGCTCCTTCAGTCGGTTTCACGGTTTGGGATCATTCGGACCGCCGTACGATCTATCTGTTGAATACCGATTGGGCGAGCGACCAAGACCAGCGTCCGGCCACCTTTATCTATAAAGGTAAAAAGTTTCCGGTTGTTGTGCGCCGTTATCATATTGAAACCATCCATTGCGCTGACGGCTTGGCTGTCATGCCGGCTTCCAATACGACGGATATCTTGTCTGTCTGCAAGAAAGAGAACGGCTGGGTGGTCAAGGTCCAGACTACCGGAAACGATGTAGTTCAATGTATGAATGCTGTCACCGGAAAGGTCGAACCGATAAAATTCGATGAACCGGGTGTACATGAAGTGTTTGTTAATGAATAATTAGATTTTTTTCTATATTTGCAAATATGGGGAATACATCTTTGGACATAGATCAATACCGGCATATTTATACGGAGTATGCCCCGATGTTGATGCGCTTTGCGGAGAAGTTCGTTTCCGGTTTCTTTGCCGAAGATATTGTCCACGATGTATTCCTGAAGTTGTGGGACAAGCAGGTGTTCCGCCTTCCGGAGAATGACCTGAAACGGGTGCTTTATGTCTCCGTCCGGAATGCCTGCCTGGATTATCTTCGCCGCATGAATATGGAGCAGGAGATCATCGATCATCGCGCCCTTCAGTTAAAATTGGAAGAGCTTGACTTCTTTGAGGCATCCGACGAACTTTTCATGCGAAAGGATTTGCTCGATCTGCTGATGAAAAAGGTTGCCGAACTGCCTGAAAGAAGCCAGCAAATCTTCCGTATGTCCTATCTCGAAGGTCTGAAAGCGGCCGAAATAGCAGAACGTTTGGATCTCTCTGTCCGTACGGTCGAGAACCAGCTTTATCGTTCCCTCCTTTATCTGCGTAAGAACTGTTCGAATCTGTTCCTACTGATATTTCTTTTATAAAGAATTTGCGCGTTGGCTTCACCCTGTCTTGCTATACGTTGAAAATCAATGTGTAAAAGAGTGAATGCAAGCATCTGGACTGCCTTCACCTTAAAGATCTGCTTTCACTCATTGGAGTGACGAATTTGACCAAAGCCATCTTAATTCATGAGACGAAAGAATCAAAACAATCTCTTAAGTGAAAAAATAAAGGAATTATAGAAGCTTTTTTAATGTCTAATATACAAAAAAATTAAGACCTGTATTATAGCTTCTTGTATTTTTGGCCTAAGTCGAAAGCCTTTTTGCCTAGTGTCAAAAGCCTTTTCGACCTTAGTCAAAAAGGTATTCGACGTAGGTCAAAAGCTCTATGACTTTATAGTCTGACGATAAAAGTATGGCAGTTGCCACTCTATGATACTTTTCGTCCCCCAACTCATTTACTGGTTTGTCTGTTTTTTACTTTTATAGACCACCTATAACAGGATTTTTTAATACACAGTCAACCCAAATTAGGACGAGACACACATGGTGAAGGCAATTCCCGGATTATGACGAAAAAATTGTTTTTCTTGTGAGTATTTTTTCTTTCCCGTTCGTTGTGTATATGTAAGAACCAAGTTAACCATGTGTCGACTTTGTATCTACATCTAATAATTAAGTGAAAATGGAAAACGAACATTCGGAATTAATCATCGGGTATTTGCAAGGACGGCTGCAAGGTCGGTCTTTGGACGATTTTTATGCCTGGGTGAATGAAAGTGCAGACAACAAAAAATTGTTTTTCGAGACCAAAGCACTTTATGAAGCCTGCGCTCCTTCCCGTGGTGCTTCTGAAATACACGATAGCTGGCTTCGCCTTCTCGATAAGAGAAAGTCCCGCCAGCGTAAAAGATATTCCTTATTGACCCGCATAATGTTTGCCGCAGCCGCTTATGCGGCTGTGGCAATGTTTGCCGCAGCCATTACTTCTACTGTGTTTATCTTTTCTTCGAGGGAATATGACGACCGGATTACCAGTTATGTCGGTGGAGACGGGCTTGAAGCGGATGTTGTTGTTTTGCCGGACGGAACCCGCGTCAGTCTCGGAACCCGGACTTCTTTCTCTTATGATTCCCGTTATGGTAAGTCCGAACGTATCGTGCAACTGGAAGGGGAAGCCTATTTTGAAGTAGCCAAAGATAAAGATAAGCCATTTATTGTCAAGACCAAAGAACAATCTATCGAAGCGCTCGGGACGAAGTTCAACGTTTCCGCTTATCCGACCGATTCGCTCCTGACTACGACACTGCTGGAAGGTTCTGTCCTGCTGACCACGCAGAACCTGTTACATCCTACGGTCTTAAAGCCGAACGAACAGTTTGTCTATAACAAAAGAACGCGATCAGCCCTCCTGCAACAGGTCGACGCCAACCGGTTTGTTTCGTGGACGACCGGATATTATTATTTCCCCGAACAAAGTCTTGAAGCTATTCTGTATCGGTTGAGCCATGTTTACGGCGTGCAGTTCACTGTTAAGTCGGAAGCACTGAAGCGCCGGACATTTACCGGGACTTTCTATCGGGGGCAGAGTATCAAGGACATCATGGAGATTATCCATCTGTCAATCCCGGTCCGGTATAAGATCGATGATCATCACGTGACAATATCAGAAATCTAAATAAAAACAAATTGCTAATCTTAGTAGGAAATATGAACACCAGTTAGTCTTAAACCAAAAAGAAGAGAAAATCTTGCCGGATCTTCTCTTCTGAAAGTGTGAACAATTAAACTCCCATTGCCGTGGGATCATGTTTAATCTTAAAAACATTCAAAAGTATGAATAATCAACGTATAGTTGTTTCTCTTAACCTGAAAAGAACTATAAAAATCATGAAATTAACCGTGTTAATGTTGGCTGTTTGTCTGTCAAGCGTGGTTGCTTCCACCTATGCGCAAACTGCTACTCTAAATGTTTCAGCTAAGAATGAAACTTTAGAAAAAGTGTTGAAACAGATCGAAAAGCAGTCCGAGTTCCTGTTTTTCTATAATCTGGAAGAGATCAACAAGAACGAAAAGATCTCTATCAATGAAAAGAATGCTAATATTCAGACTGTGTTGGATGCTATTGCAGCTAAAACAGGTTTGAAATACACTATCAAGGATCGTCACATTGTCCTGACTTCCGAGGCAGCTCCGGCTTCTACCGCCACCACGCAGCAGAATCGTAAGGTGACCGGTACTGTAAGCGATGCATTGGCCCTGTCGCCGGTGCAAACGTTATCCAGAAAGGTACGACTAACGGTACTACTACCGACATGGATGGAAACTTTTCCATCGAAGTTCCGGCTAACGCGACTTTGCAGATTTCCTTTATCGGATACATCCCTCAGGACATTGTTGTGAAGAACCAGAATGTGATCAACGTTCTGTTGAAAGAAGATACACAGGCTTTGGAAGAAGTGGTTGTTGTCGGTTACGGTACGATGAAGAAGAAGGATATGACAGGTGCAGTTGCATCTGTCAAGATGGATGACACTCCTGTGGCAACAGTGTCTACAGTTAGTCATGCTTTGGCTGGTAAGGCTGCCGGTTTGCAGGTCAGCACGATTAGTGCCCAGCCGGGTGGACAATCAACTTTCCGTATTCGCGGTGCCGCTTCTTCTGATAAGGCGGGGAATGACCCGTTGATCATTATTGATGGTTTTCCTGTGAATTCTCCGGGTTCATTGGATAGTGGTAATCAATATTCAGGAGGTAATAAAGATAATATCCTGGCTTCTATCAATCCAAACGATATTGAATCTATTGAAGTGCTGAAAGATGCAAGTTCGACAGCTATTTATGGTGCTCGTGCCGGTAACGGTGTGATCATCGTGACGACAAAACGAGGTAAGAGCGGGGCAGCTAAGGTACAGTATTCCGGATCGGCTTCTGTACAGCAGATAGCCAAATCTTACGAGATGTTGGACGCTTCCGGTTTTATGCGGGCAACAAACGATTATACTCGTGAACAATGGATGCGTACGAACGGTGTTGGCATTTATGGAGGAAAAGAGGCGACAGACCCTTCCCTGCCGGCTTTGACATTGCCTTATACAGATGCTCAGATTGCCAATCCGGCTAATAATACGAATTGGTTTGATGAAATATCCCGTTTAGGTTTTCAGACTTCTCATAACTTATCTATAACAGGAGGTAACGATAATACGAAGTACTTGGTTTCTGGAAACTATTTTAATCAGGATGGTGTGATTAAAAATAATGGAATGACAAGATACTCTCTTCGTGCCAATTTGGACCAGAAGTTGAGCAAATATGTAAAGATGGGGATTAATTTGACGGCGACACGTAATGAATATGACAACGTGCCTTTAGGTAGTGGCCAGAATGAGAATGCCGGAATTTTGGTTTCTGCGGCTCAGTTTAATCCGGCTTTGCCCATTCGGGATGAGAATGGCAATTATTCGATGAACTCCGATGCTTCTTTCTTGCCGAATCCTGTTTCATTGCTGGACATTACAGATAAGACGACTCAAGAGCGTTTATTGGCAAATGCATTTTTTGAAGTTCGCCCGATAGATGGCTTATTGTTGAAGGCAAATTTCGGTATCGACCGTAACTATCAAAAACTGAAACAATATTTGCCAACGACAACGCTTTATGGACAACGTGAGAATGGTGCGGCCTCTATTGCGCAGGGTGATAATTCCGACTACTTGATGGAATTGACTGCTAATTATACGAAACAGGTAGGCGACCATAACTTCAACGCTTTGGTTGGTCATTCTTATCAGTTGTTTACATATGAAATGTTTTCAGGAAAAAGCAATGACTTCATTACAGACGGTTTCTTGTATAACAACTTGGGCGCGGGTAATGCAAAACGTCCGACTGTAGGATCGAGTGCAACCAAATCTCGTATGGCTTCTTTCTTCGGTCGTTTGAACTATACGTTTAAAGACCGTTATCTGCTGACAGCGACATTGCGTGCCGATGGTTCTTCAAATTTTGCTTCGGGTGAACGTTGGGGATTCTTCCCTTCAGTTGCTGCCGGATGGCGGTTTACGGAAGAAGAGTTCTTGGCTCCTTTGAGAAATGTATTGTCTAATGGTAAATTACGTTTGAGCTATGGTGAAACAGGTAACTCCAACGTAGGAGATAAAGCTTATAGCTATTATAAAGTAGGTAACAATAATATCTTTGGCAATTCCATGATCAATGGTGTCTATTTGAGTCAACTCGGAAACAATGTTTTGACTTGGGAAACAGCCCGTGAATGGAACGTTGGTTTGGATTTAGGTTTCTTGGATGGACGTGTCAATGTAACTGCTGAATATTATCATAAAGTCGTTTCCGATTTGTTGAATGAACAGACTTTGCTGTCTTATAATGAGGTGAATAAAATCATTGCGAACGTGGGTAAGACTCAGAGCCAGGGTTTTGAATTGACGATCAATACGACTAATATCCGTAATAAGGATTTTGAATGGACATCAGACTTGACATTCTCTCTCTATCGTGACAAGTGGAAAGAACGTGATCCGAAATGGAAACCGAATGCTTATGATGAGTATAACGGATGGATGCGTTACTATTCCGGTTATTTGTCAGATGGTTTGGTTCAAGTAGGTGAAACGATCGACCATATGCCCGGTGCATTACCCGGACAGGTGAAGATCAAAGATATTGACGGATATGTTTATGAATCCGATGGTTCCATTAAAGTTGATAAGCATGGCATTCCGATGAAGACCGGAAAGCCTGATGGTAAGTTGGATGATGCAGATAAAGTGATTTACGGATCTGCTGACCCTGGATATTTATTTGGGTTTAATAATACTTTGCGTTGGAAAAACTTTGATTTCAATGTTTATTTCTATGGACAGTTTGATAAGCTTTCTGCCGGAAGTTATAAGAAACAATGGTTGAGTAATAACGTTAATGACTTGCGCCGTGGTTATAATCAGCCTACTTCAATATCGGATCTTTGGTCCTCCAGCAATCCGAACGGTACGTTACCCGGATATTTCCAGACTGAAAGTGCCTATGGAGTCGGTGACTATTATTATGAAAAGACTTGGTTCATCCGTTGTCGTAACATTACTTTAGGTTATAATATTCCTATTAAGACCAGCAAACATATTCTGTCTAACGTACGTGTGTATTTCGACGTGAACAATCCGTTTACAATCACTCCGTATACAGGTCTTGACCCGGAAACTGACATTTCAAGTTCAGAAAGTGCTCCATCTCAGTTGCAATGGGCTTATCCGAATGTTCGTACTTACAGCTTCGGTTTGGCTATTACATTCTAATAGTATAAACAGTTAAAAATAAAGATAAAGTCATGAAGAAATTATTATATACAGTAATGTGCTGTTGCGCATTGGCCTCATGTACTAATTTGGATTCGGAAAGATATGATGCGATCAATCCGGATTTTTTTCCCGACGAATGAAAAGGATGCGGAGGCGCTTGTTGTGGGAGGTGTTTATGCTCCTTTCCGTAGTGCGGAGTATAGCGGTGTATTCAGTACGGCTCACAGTTTCCAGGTTATTGGTGATATGTCAACCGATATTGCTGTTTGTTGTTGGGTGAATGATAGCTGGATTCCGCTGACAACTCATAACTGGACTCGAATCATTCTTATACGACTCTCAATTATACGGATTATGCCAAATATTTGGGTACAATGACATTGACATTGGATCGTATCTCAAATGTAGAAATGAGTGACGAGAAGAAGGCTTTACTGATGGCTGAAACTCATTTAGGCCGTGGTTGGCTGGCATTTTTATTGTATGATTTCTATGGGCCTATTCCAATTCCGACACTGGAAGATTTGAAGAATCCGTTGGATGAAGTAATTGAGCCGCGTGCGACTCAAGAAGAGATGACAAATTTCATTGAAACGGAATTGACTGAATCATTGAAAGGCTTGCCTACCCGTACGACACAGTTCGGACGCTTTGATAAAGGTTTGGCGTATACAATTCTAATGAAGTATTACATGCATGAGAAGAATTGGGCGAAAGCGGAAGAATGCGGCCGTGAATTGTTGAAAGCCGAATACGGTTATGGATTGATGGACAGATATGCAGATATCTTTACGCTTGAAAATGAAGGGAACAAGGAAATTATCTTTGCTTGTACGGAAGAAAGAGGTACAAATCTTCAGTTGTGGCATGACCATGCTTTACCGGGAAACTACCCGACTAAGAATGCTTCTATCCAGAAATGGGATGGTTATAAAGTCCCTTGGCCTTTCTACCGTACTTTGAGGAAGGTGATGACCGTCTGTCTGTTTTGGTTGGCGAATATGTAGGTACTGATGGTGTATTGTTTAATGAAGAGTCTGATATCGCCAAACATGGTAACCTTTATTCTGGAGCTGTACCTGTAAAATATGGTGAAGACCCCGAATCTACAGGAGACGGCAGCCAGATCGACTTGGTTGTTTACCGTTATGCAGACGTCCTGACTTTGCTTTCTGAAGCAATTGTCCGTAAGGGAAATGCCGTAACTTCCGAAGCACTGGATCTGTTGAATCAAGTTCGTGTACGTGCCAAGCTGAATCCATATACAATGGGTGATGTAAAAGGAGTAGACGATTTCTTGCAGAAAGTATTGGATGAAAGAGGGCATGAGCTTTGGTTCGAAGGTGTCCGCCGTTCCGACCTGATCCGTCACGGACAGTTTATCCAGAATGCAAGAGACCGTGGTTGTACGACGACTAAAGATGAGTTTGTTTTATTCCCGCTGCCTCAAGCTGTAATCAACGAAGGTAAGGGCAAAATCGTTCAGAATCCAGGTTATTGATCCGATTCTTTTTAGAGTCTATATTTAAATTGAGAGAGGGCCGCTTCATTTGCGGCCTTTTTTTCTCCGTTAACAAATAAATATCATGAGCAATAAATATCTATTCAGTACACTTCTTGCCTGTTTCCTTTTGCAGGTCGGCTTACAGAACATACAGGCGCAGGATTATCCCGCCAGCCCGTTGGAGAAAGAGGGTTACCGTTTGATTTTCACGATGAGTTTGAAGGGAAAGAGATCGACCGGACGAAATGGATTCCTGAGTATCTGCCTTCTTGGCCGAAAGACCGGACTGTCTGTACACCGACGTATGAGATGAAAGACGGGGTGGTCCGGTTGACGATCGACCGGGATTCAAAAATGAGTTTGATAAGGGAATGTATATATCAGGTTTTATGAGTGCCAGCCGCACCGGTATGCATCACTATGATCCGAAAAGGAAAGCCCTTCATTCGATCAAGACGGAAGCTACACAAATAAACCAGTATGGCTATTATGAAATGCGTGCCAAGATGCAAGCTGGGGGCGGGGTGCATTGTGCCTGGTGGTTGATCGGGTTTGAAGATGATCCGAACCAAAGTTGCGAGATCGATATCTTTGAAATATTGGGGACTGATGTCAATCGTATCTGGTCTACCGTACACAGCTGGAAAGACTCGACGATCCAGTATCACACGGAACATCCTTGGTTCGCTAATAAGAAATTGGCGGAAGAGTTTCATGTATATGGCTTCGACTGGACACCGGAAGGTGTGACTGTGTATGTGGATGGCATACAGGTGATGACGCATAAGGCGACGATCACTTATCCGCTGGTTCAGATTATCTCTTTCTATGACAATCGGAAAGCGAAGAACGGCTGGACAGGGACTTACGATCCTTCCGTCCCGTATCCGAAGAGTTTCGATATCGACTATATCCGCATGTACAAGAAGATACCCGAAGGCTGTCAGGCAGTACCGGAAAATGAGTTACGCATCACTTCTATCGAGCCGGCACGCTTGCAGGTATCCGAAGGAAAAGCTACCTTGCGCGATATTGACGGACATGTGACACGCGAGTTGTTATACACGCCTTCGTTTGTAAATGTGCATTATAACGACGGGACGGTAACACAGCAGTTTGTGGAATGGGAACCGTTGGATGATAAAGCTTTGCGCTTGGTTCAGGATGCCGGAACAGTTATCGTGAATGGGAAGATTACCGGTCTGCCGGATGGCTTGCTGAAAGGGCAGGAGGCTACATTGATTATAACAACAACTAAAAACGATTGATATGAAAAACATTGCGACCTTTATGCTGGTTTCCGCATTGATGCTTGGATTTTTCACCTCTTGCGATTCCGGGGTGCAGCATCGTACTTTCCGGGGTATTTATGCGGATGATCCGGCTGGAATGGAAGGGCTGTATAACCCCGAAAGAGGATTCCGACTTGAAGTGGCACTGGATGTAACGGAAAAGAACTATGTCTGGGCTCCCGAAGAATATCCTGATATCACTTCTTATCTGGAAGAATAGTCCGAACTCTATGCTTCCGATAGCGTATCACTGGTTCAGACCTACTTCTATTTGACGGGAGCAGTCGGAAAAGAGTTGACAGGAGAGGATTTTCGGACAATGGGTATTTTCTTTGACAAATTAAGGTCCTTAGGCAAGAAAGCGGTCCTCCGTTTTGCTTATGAAACCCAGTTTTTGGGGCGGGCGGCTACTGGTCCTACATTGGAAGACATCATTCGCCATACGGAACAGCTCAAGCCTTTCCTTGAAGAGAATAAGGATGTGATTCAGGTTGTACAGGCTGGCATGATCGGTGCTTGGGGAGAATGGCACAGTTCTTTTCATGGTCTCGAAAAGTCGGACGATACGAAACGGACTATTTTGCAACATATCTGCCGGATGACACCGGAAGGGCGGGCTGTCCAGATACGGGTTCCCGAATATAAGAACCTGCTGGATACGGCTTCTGATGATTATAAACGGATTTCTTTCCATGACGACTTTATTGTGATCAAAAAGCATCAGTGGGATGGCGGAATGTCAGAAGGTACGCCTGCTTATGAGCAGATTGTGCGTGAGTCTCCTTGTTTTCCGGTCGACGGAGAATTACCTTGGGGAACCTGGAGCATGAATGAGGACCCCGATAATCCTGAAGCCGGGTGGATCATTGATGGATTGCAGACGGCACGCCGCCTGTTCCTGCAACATTTCACTTCTCTTAGCGTGATTCATAACTATAAGGAAAAGAATACGAAAGATAAGTATTCGATGATGTACTGGAAGGAAACTCCTGTTTCCACAGAATTCCTGCGGGAGAACAAGATGCCGGTGTCGGATGGGTATTTCATCAGGAAAGATGGCTCTGTAGCGGAACGGAATGTATTCGATTATATCCGGGACCATCTCGGTTACCGTATCGAGTTGCAGGAGATGACGGCTCCGGCGGTTTTGCTTGCCGGACAGGCTAATCCTGTCGAAATATCTTTGATAAACCGCGGTTTCTCGACTTTGTTTAATGAACATCCTGTCTATCTGGTCTTGATTGACGAGTCCGGTAAGGTTTGCCATGTCGCCTTGACGGATGCGAATGTGAATGACTGGCAACCGTATGAAACGGGCGACAGCTCCTGCACTCCGCTCCTGCATACGATTTCTACCGACTTGCAGATTCCGCTTGGTCTGGCAAAGGGAATGTACAGCCTCGGCCTATGGATTCCCGACGGCTCCGCCCGTTTGCAGTATGACAATCGTTTTGCGATCCGTTGTGCAAACGGCGATACGCAGTGGTGGGTGTCTCCTGACGGAAAGTATGGCGTCAATATCTTAATGAATAAAATCTCTGTCAAATGAAAATCATCCATATCCTCGGCATGTTGCTGGTTGCGCTTGTCGTAAAAGCGGCTTCCCCTATCGAAGGGTTGCTGGAACGTATCGACAAAGGTGCGTCGCGTAAATTTATGATTGAACAGGTGAAATCTCCTGTCGATTTTTTCGAACTCGACCAGAAAGGTGACAAGGTCGTGATCCGGGGTAATAATTATGTGAGTATCGCGACCGGGCTGAACTGGTATCTGAAATATCATGTCGGAATTCATCTTTCCTGGAATGGCATGCAGGCCGAATTGCCGGAGGTATTGCCGGCAGTGAAGCAGAAAGAACGTCATGAGACGGATATGAAATACCGCTATGACTTCAACTATTGTACCTTCTCTTATACGATGGCCTTTTTGGGATTGGACGCGTTGGGAGAAAGAGATCGACTGGATGGCGTTGCATGGCATTAACTTGCCGTTGGCGATGGTCGGGGCGGATGGCGTTTGGTACAATGTGCTGAGCAAGTTAGGCTATACGAAGGAAGAAATCAACGATTTTGTAGCCGGTCCCGGTTTCCAGGCTTGGTGGTTGATGAACAACTTGGAAGGTTGGGGCGGCCCGAATTCGGATAGTTGGTATAAGCAGCAGATCGCTTTGCAGAAACGGATCGTGAAGCGGATGCGTGAATATGGCATCGAACCGGTATTCCCCGGATACTCCGGTATGGTTCCTCATAATGCAAAAGAGAAGTTAGGTTTGAATGTCTCTGATCCGGGATTATGGAACGGATATCACCGTCCGGCATTTTTGCAACCGACAGATCCGCGTTTCGAGGAGATCGCTTCCTTATATTATAAGGAGATGAACAAGCTGTACGGCAAAGCGGACTATTACAGTATGGACCCGTTCCATGAAGGCGGAAGTGTGGCCGGCGTGGATCTGGATGCAGCTGGAAAGGCCATTATGCAGGCAATGAAGAAAAATAATCCGAAAGCTGTCTGGGTGGCTCAGGCATGGCAGGCGAACCCGCGTCCGCAGATGATCGGAAATTTGGAGGCGGGAGATCTGATCGTGTTGGATCTGTTCGCGGAAAGCCGTCCGCAGTGGGGAGATCCTGCATCTACTTGGTACCGGAAGGACGGGTTCGGACAGCATGACTGGATTTATTGTATGTTGCTGAACTATGGTGGGAACGTTGGATTACACGGGAAGCTGAAGCACGTGATCGACGAGTTCTATAAGGCGAAGGAAAGTCCGTTCGGTAAAACGCTGAAAGGAGTCGGCATGACGATGGAGGGGAGCGAAAACAACCCGGTCATGTTCGAACTGTTGACGGAACTGCCTTGGTGTCCGCAGCGTTTCGACAAGGATCAGTGGTTGAGGGAGTATACGGTTGCCCGTTACGGAAAGAGCAATCCCACGGTGCAGGACGCTTGGATACTGTTGAGCAATTCCATCTATAACTGTCCGGATGCAAATACGCAGCAGGGAACTCATGAATCTGTATTCTGTGCCCGTCCTACCGAACATCCGTATCAGGTTTCAAGCTGGTCGGAGATGAAAGACTATTATGATCCGAACGATGTGATTCGTGCTGCCGCCATGATGGTGTCTGTAGCCGATGAGTTCAAGGGAAACAATAATTTCGAGTATGATTTGGTCGATATCGTCCGCCAGGCGATCGCCGAGAAAGGACGTCTTACGGAGAAGGTTGTTGAGGCCGCCTTTTTGCCGCTGGCGACAAAAGTTGTATAAGGATGCTTCCGACCGTTTCCTGCGTTTGATCCTGTTGCAGGACGAATTGCTGGCAACGCGTCCTGAATTTAAGGTTGGAACCTGGATCGCTCGTGCCCGCAGCCTCGGAGGTACTCCTGAAGAAAAGGAATTGTACGAGTGGAATGCCCGTGTACAGATTACGACTTGGGGTAACCGATTGGCGGCCGACGAAGGCGGCTTGCGCGATTATGCCCATCGCGAATGGAATGGTATCCTGAAAGATTTCTATTATATGCGCTGGAAAACCTGGTTCGATTATCAGACTCGGCTTTTGGATGGCAGAAAAACGGCGGCTATCGACTTTATGCAATCGAGGAACGCTGGACGAAAGCAACAAATGTTTATTCGAGCGAACCGGAAGGAGATTGTATTTCGACAGTAAAACGTATATTTGTGGAAATATTCGGCAAATAACATAACAACATTGAATATATTATGACACGTAAATCAATCTGTCTCCTTTTCTTGGTTCTCTTGGCATTGCCCTGCTTTGCTGCGAGCAAGTACGAATCGAAAATAACGTCTCTCGAAGGAGAGAAATGGTGGGGCGGTGCAGTCGGCTTGGGATCGAAGATGCCTTTTGAAGGTGACTTGCGTTTGTTCGACCTCTCTGCCGAGAACCTGAACAATCAGAACGTGCCGCTTCTGCTTTCTTCGGAGGGACGGTATATTTGGAGTGACAAGCCGTTTTCTTTTCAGGTCGAGAATGGAGAGTTGCGTTTGTATTCCGATTATGAGAAGATGGAGCCGGTATTGGCGGGCCGTACGTTGAAGGATGCTTATATGGCTGCTTCTGCCAAACATTTCCCACCTTCCGGTGATTTGCCGGATCCGTTGTTCTTTTCCATGCCGCAGTATAATACCTGGATCGAACTGATGTATAACCAGAATCAGGAGGATATCCTGAAATATGCGGGTCATGTATTGGAGAATGATTTTCCGGTCGGCGTGTTCATGGTGGATGACAACTGGCAGAAATATTATGGCAATTTCGACTTTAAACCCGAACGTTTTCCTGATCCGAAAGGAATGATTGATCGTCTGCACAGGCAGGGATTCAAGATCATGTTCTGGATTTGCCCGTTCGTCAGTCCGGATAGCCCGGAGTTTCGTGAGCTTCAGCAGAAAGGATTCCTGATCAAAAAAAGGGGGACGAATGAAGCGGCCATCATTCCGTGGTGGAACGGTTATAGTGCCTGCTATGACCTTAGCAATCCGGCCGCTGCCGAACATCTGAAACAACAATTGCGCGGCATGCAGGAGAAATATGGGGCGGATGGTTTCAAGTTTGATGCCGGTGATATCGGTCATTATAACGATCCGGAACTGGAGTTTTACGATAAGTCGGCTACTTCAGTGGATATGTGCCGGTATTGGGCGAAGATCGGGTTGATTTCCCGTTTAACGAATATCGTGCCGGATGGAAGATGGGAGGTGAAGCGCTGGTTCAGCGTCTAGGTGATAAAGATTACTCTTGGAATGCGGTCGGCCTGCTGATCCCTGATATGATTGCTGCCGGTTTGCTGGGATATGCCTATGCCTGTCCGGATATGATCGGCGGAGGCCAGTTCGCCTCTTTCCTGGGAGTAGACCAGACGAAGCTCGATCAAGAGTTGATCGTGCGTTCCTGCCAGGTACATGCCTTGATGCCGATGATGCAATTCTCGGTGGCTCCTTGGCGCATCCTCGATGAAAAGCATCTGGCGATTTGCCGTGATTATGCCCGTCTGCATGAGAAGATGGGAGCATATATTCTGGAACAGGCGTATCATGCCGCAAAGACCGGTGAGCCGATCATCCGGCATATGGAATATGCGTTTCCGCACCAGGGGTTCGTTGATTGCAAGGATCAATTCATGTTGGGTGACAGATATCTGGTTGCCCCGGTACTGACCAAGGAACACACGCGCAAAGTGATGCTGCCAGAAGGTGTATGGGTAGACGATACGGGTAAGAAGTTCAAGGGACCGAAAACGATTGAAGTGACAGCTCCTCTGGAACGCCTGCCTTGGTTCGAAAAAGTAAAATAAGCGGTTGAAAACATGAGTTTCTGATTCGCATAAACGAGAGAGGAGATATAAACGTTGTTTTCAGATTGTTTTTCTAAAATAACAGTCTGGAAACAGCGTTTTTGTACTATCTTTATCGGCGAAAAGAGACATTATGGAAACAGCCTCGGAGATAAAAAGCTTTTAATAAATTGTTTGCCGATTACCACGGATTGTTTGTGCGTTTCGCCAATACGTACCTGCAAGATGAAGCGGCAGCGGAAGATATTGCTGTTGAGGGAATCATGTATTATTGGGAAAATCGCCATTCTCTTTCTTCCGATTCGAATATTCCTGCCTATATCCTGGAAGCGATCAAACATAAATGTCTGAATTACCTTCGTCATCTTCGTGTCCGCGAAGATGTGGAACAACGTATCCAGGAGCATCAGCAACGGGTGAATAGTCTGAGGATTGCCACCCTTGAAGCCTGCGATCCTCAGGAAATTTTCAGTTCGGAGGCCGGACGGCTCGTGGATGAGGCATTGGCAATGATGTCCGACAAAACCCGCCGGATCTTTATCATGAGCCGCTATGAAAATAAAACATACCCGGAAATCGCTGCCTATTTCTCGCTTTCCGTCAAGAGTGTGGAGTTCCACATATCCAAAGCATTGAAGATATTGAAAGTGAAGTTGAAGGATTATATGACGATTGTTTTGTTCATGTGAAACAAAAGTATTTCAGAAAAAATGATATTTTTTAGGGGATATCTCTTTTGAGGTGCTTATTATAAAAGAAATTTGAAAAACACATTATTGATTAAGTAACATGAGAAAACAGATTTACTGCCTTTTATCTTTTTTATGGATTAGCTGCCTCTCCGTATCGGCAGCCGATCGCTGGGCTATTAATTCTGCCGGTGGTATTACCTGGCAGGTGGATGAGCGGGTTCCGCATGAGGATCATATTGAAATGAGTGGGTTGAGAGTTTCGACCGTGCTTCGCTACGGAGTCGATGCAAACGGCGCCTTTATGCTGAACAGAAGTATGGTATGGCCGATGCTACGCACGATTCCGAATAATACTCATGCCAGCTTGATGCGTCGTTTTGCCTGGAACGTGACGGATATGGTCGAGGTAAACGGGCAGTCTTTGCTGAATGAGAAAGTAAAGGAGGTTACGTTGAACGGCACGATGGTCGTCCAGAGCGAATACACACTTCCCCGTAAGGGAAAACTCGGCTTGACACGTATCTTGTTTCCTTCCGTTTCGAATCCGGCTTTTTGTGAAAAATATATTTTACGGAATATAGGTGAATCTGCGATATCGGTGGAAATCCCTTCTTCACGCTCTGTTGTCGAGACAGATGCCGCGAAAGGGGTGGATGGCAGCTATAAATTAGTTTCGACTATCAACGGACAGGTGGCTCGTCAGTTGCAACCTGGTGAGGAGTTGACGTTCAGTGCGACTTTTGCCGGATACAAAAAGGATGAGCGCGAGCTATCGTTAGATATTGACCGGGAATTACAGGCCCGGCAGGATTTGATTGCCGGATTCTGGGATAACCTGGTTCTGGATACGCCCGATCCTGTCATCAATACAATGTTCGCCTTTGCAAAAATCCGTGGAGCGGAAAGTATTTACGATACGAAAGGAGGCCTTATGCATGGCCCCGGAGGCGAATCCTACTATGCTGCTATCTGGGCAAACGACCAGGCGGAATATATCAACCCTTTCTTCCCTTATTTGGGATATGAGGTCGGAAACCGTTCCGCACTGTGCTCGTATGAACATTTTGCCCGCTTCATGAATCCGGAATACAAGCCGTTGCCTAGCTCGATCATAGCGGAAGGCATTGATGTTTGGGCAGGAGCCGGTGATCGTGGCGATGCGGCGATGGTCGCTTATGGTGCTTCCCGTTATGCTTTGTCCAAAGGAGATAAGGCAGAAGCCGAAAAGTTGTGGCCATTGATCGAATGGTGCTTGGAATATTGTCGGCGCAATTTGAACGAGAGTGGTGTTGTGGCTTCCGATGCGGATGAACTGGAAAACCGTTTCCCAGCAGGGAAAGCAAATCTTTTGTACTTCTTCCTTATATTATGATGCTTTGATCTCAGCAGGTTATTTAGGGAAGGATTTAGGTAAGTCGGTTGCTGCCTATGCTCGCCAGGCTACAGCCCTGAAGAAAAATATCGACCGCTATTTCGGCGGGACCGTCGAAGGATTTGATACCTATAAATATTATGAAGGAAATGATGTCCTGCGTTCTTGGATCTGCATTCCGCTCACGGTCGGGATACAGGATCGGAAAGATGCGACCATCCAGGCGTTGTTCTCTCCGCGCCTGTGGACGGAGAACGGTTTGCTGACGCAGGCCGGAAGTGAAACATTCTGGGATCGCTCCACCTTGTATGCGTTGCGTGGCGTGTATGCTTGCGGTGAGACGGAGAAGGCTACCGATTATTTGAGATTCTATTCTTCCCAGCGTCTGTTGGGTGAACATGTCCCTTATGCAATCGAGGCATGGCCGGAAGGCAACCAGCGCCATCTGTCTGCCGAAAGCGGTTTGTATTGCCGTATCATTACGGAAGGGATGTTCGGTATTCGTCCGACCGGCCTGAATTCGTTTGTCTTTACTCCCCCGCCTGCCGCAAGAGTGGGATCATATGAACCTGCGTAAGATTTGCGCGTTCAATCAAGTATTCGATATTGAAGTGAAGCGTCTTGGCGATCAACTGCAAGTTGCCGTTATCGCAGACGGAAAAACGATCAGCAACCGGAAAATAAAGGAAGGTGAAAATATTCGGATAAAATTTTAGGGGTTGCTTTCGAGAGGTGCTTATATAACGTATGGACAGAAATGTATTACATCGATTTTTTGCAGGAACAGCCTCTTTTGAAGAGGAAGAGGCTGTTTGCGATTGGGTGGATGCTTCTAATAAGAATCGGGAAGAGCTGATAAGGGAGCGGAAATATTTTGATGTGCTGTTGTTGCATAAGACGAAAAATAGCAGCATGGTGCAATCCGGTCACCGTTTCAGCCTGCCTTTTGTTATCAGAGAATCGCTGAAGATCGCTGCTGCAATTTCCGTATTGCTAGTGTCTGTCCCTATACATATCTAATAATGTGGGAAAACCGGCTCCTGTATTGGAGATGAACAAGATCGTCGTTCCTCCGGGGCAGCGGGCGAACCTCACCCTGTCCGACGGGACGAATGTCTGGCTGAATGCTTGTAGTGAAATGACTTATCCGGCCTCTTTTAGTGAGGATATCCGCCGTGTGTCGTTGAAAGGTGAAGCCTATTTTGATGTATCTAAAGATGTGGAACATCCATTTGTCGTACAGACAAAGAAATGTGATATAAAAGTTTTGGGGACGGAGTTTAATGTTCGGGTGAATGAGGCGGAGTCGGATTGCGAATTTTCAGCTGCCCTGCTGGAAGGTTCCATTGAGTTAACAAATAAAATGGAGCCTGGTCCTTCCATCCGGCTTGCTCCGATGCAGAAAGCGGAATGGACGGGAGGTAAAATGGTGGTGGAATCGATCCGTAACTTGGATGATTATCGTTGGAAAGAGGGATTGATTTGCTTTGAGGATATCCGTTTTGCCGATTTGATGAAACGCTTTGAGAAGACGTATGATATCCGTATTGTAATCCAAAACAAAAGTCTGCATGACTATAAATGTAGTGGTAAATGTCGTGTTTCGGACGGGGTGGATTTCATTTTGCAGGTGTTGCAACGCAGTACGCGTTTTACTTTTTCCCGCAGCGACGATAATACGATTATCTATATAAAGTAAATGTGTAACCTTAAATTAAAAACGAAAATGCCTATGGAATGAAGTGGAACACGAAAAACAATGTAAAAAGGCGATGAATGTGCGAGATTCACCGCCTTACAACTAACACATGTCTAACACAAGTATTAATCTTTAAATATCACAAAGTTATGAATAAAATACCTTTGTCGGGGTTTTGTCTCTTATTAAAATCACGACATAAACATTTATTTAGGATTATGAGAATAACCTATATGTTATTATTTGCAGCCATTTTCTGCTTGCATGCAGAGAATGCGATATCGCAAAAGATCACCCTGCAGGGTGATAATCTTTCACTGAAAGATTATCACCCTGCAGGGTGATAATCTTTCAGTGAAAGATTATTTGAATACTATTGAAAAGCAGACGGATTATCTTTTCATTTATGATGCCGGTGTAAATGTAAATAAAAGGATATCCGTTAATATGGTCGGTAAGTCCATCAAGGAAGTTTTGGATAACCTCTCTACCCAGTTAGGACTGAATTATTCCCAAAAAGGTTCTTATATTGTTCTGTCGAGTTATAAGGCAAAGGAAACATCTGCTCCGGTTATTGCTTGGCAGAAGAAAACGATTACGGGTGTCGTTACGGACGATCTGGGTGAACCTATTATTGGCGCCAATGTGATTGAAAAAGGAACTACAAACGGTATTATCACCGATATCGATGGCAAGTTTACACTGGAAGTCGCTCCGGGTGCGGTTGTACAGGTATCCTATATCGGTTATAATACGCAGGAAGTAAAGGTAGGTAACCAGTCGACATTGGCTATCCAGTTGGTTGAAGATACCCAAGCATTGAGCGAAGTTGTTGTTGTCGGTTACGGTGTTCAGCGTAAAGTGACGACTACTGGTGCCGTTACAAAGCTGGAAGGTGATGAAATCAATAAAATGACAGTGGTAAATGCTACAAAAGCTTTGCAGGGTTTGAGTCCCGGTATCACAGTAGTTGACCGTGGTGGTGCTCCAGGTAGTGACGATCCTGAAATCTACTTGCGTGGTGTCGGTACGACTGGCAATGCCAAACCGCTGGTATTGGTGGACGGTATCGAAATGTCTTTGAGCCAGATTCCTTCTTCCGAAATCGAGAATATTTCTGTTTTGAAAGATGCCGCATCTGCTTCTATCTACGGTTCACGTGCTGCTCACGGTGTAATTCTAGTAACGACCAAACGCGGTAAGGAAGGTAAAGTGAAATTATCGTATGACGGTACTATCGGTTTCCAAGACCGGGCGGTGAGAGCCGAGCAGGTTTCCGCACGCGAATATATGACGATGGTTAATGAAGCATTAGTCAATTCCGGTGGTTCGATCAAATATTCGGAAGATGATATTCTGGCAACGGAAAGAGGCGATGATCCGTATAACCATTCTTATCTGAACTGGGCGAATGAGGTGTATAAACCTACTTATATCACACAGCATACATTAAACCTGACGGGTGGTAGTGAAGTCGGACGTTATTTGGTTTCGTTTGACTATCTAGATCAGCCTGGTTTGGTTAAAAATACGGAATATCAGCGTTATAGTTATCGTGTAAATACAGATTTGAACATTGGCAAAATGTTGAAGGTGAGTAGTGACGTAACATATCGTCACGTTGACCGCCTATGGCCGGAATCTTTAGGTAGCGTGCAGTATGATGTATGGAGCATGCAGCCCACATCGCCGGTCAGATATGAAAATGGCGATTACCGTTTGGATAAACAGAATAGAAATGCCATCTCTCTTATGGATTTGGATGTCGTAGGGGAAGACCGTTATAGTATGGATGTGGTTTATGGACAGGTAAAAAGCCGATTTCGAACCGATCAAGGATTTGGTGTTTACGGGTATGGCTTCTTTGAACGGTTCATGGGACAGAAGAAAGATCCATTATAAGAATTATAAATATTACAACGAAACTGGTGAACTGGTTACACAACGTAATAATCCGAATAGTGTAAAAGATTCACGTAACAACAGTTACCAGATGACACTTCGTTTCCTGGCCAATTACAAAAAGCGTTTCGGCGACGACCATGATTTGGCGTTGCTCTACGGTATGGAGCAAATCTCTTACCGCAACTATTATTCAATGGCTCAGCGTAAAGATTTGATCTCTGATGCTTTACCGGACGTTTCTTTAGGTTCGGCCGGTAGTCAGTTTGCGGAAGGATATCCGACCAAGTGGGGTATCAACTCTTTCTTCGGACGTGTAAACTACGGATTTAAGGATAAGTATTTATTTGAAGCGAATATCCGTACCGATGGTTCTTCCCGTTTTGCTAAAGGCCATAAGTGGGGTGTTTTCCCGTCTTTCTCTGCTGCATGGCGTATTTCGGAAGAAGGGTTTATGAAAAATCTGGGATTTGTGGATAATCTGAAACTGAGAGCCTCCTGGGGGCAGACCGGTAACGAGCGTATCGATGCCTTCATGTATCTGCCTCAGTATAACACCTCGAATGTGGTCATGAACGGTAGCCTTGTTTCTGCTGTTTACCAGAAGAAGATGGCGAATCCGGATGTGACTTGGGAAACAGTGGAACAGACTAATATCGGTTTGGACTTTGGTTTCCTAAATAACACGATCTATGGTGAATTGGACTGGTACTCAAAAGATACGAAAGATATTTTGTTAGCACTGGGTATCCCTCATTTCATTGGTCTGGATGCTCCTGAGCAAAATGCCGGAGTGGTTCGTAACTCAGGAGTAGAAGCTATGGTCGGTTTCCGTAAAACATTCGGAGAGGTTACATTCAACACTTCTTTCAACTTGGCTTATAACAAGAACGAATGGATCGACCGCGGTGGTGATGACAAGAATATCAGCGGTTATAATATTCAAACGATCGGTTCGCCTTTGAATGCTTTCTACATCTATCAGGCAGACGGTTTGATCGCGAACGAACAGGAATTGGAAGAATACCGTGCCAAATATAAATCGGACCCGCGTGGTATGTCTGATCTTCATGCCGGCGATGTGAAACTGGTCGATACGAATAACGATGGAACGATCGACCCGGACGACCGTCAGATCATTTGCCTCCAATATCCCTAAGTTCACATATGGATGGAATATCAGCGGCGAATATAAAGGTTTCGATTTGAGTTTGCTGTTCCAGGGATCAAGCGGCGCGAATCGTATGATGTATGGGGAATGGATCGAAGGACCAAGCTATGAGGCCTTCACCGGTGTACATTTCCGCGACAGATGGACGGAAGAGAACCAGAATGGAAATGCCGAAATGCCTCGTTTGGAAGCAGCCAATAACCGGAATGCATCTACCTACAACTCGTTCTTCCTGAAAAAGACAAATTATCTACGTCTGAAAAACGCCCAGTTGGGCTATACCTTCTCAAAGGATATCAGGGACAAGCTGAGAATCACAAAGCTGAGATTGTATGTTTCTGGCTCGAACCTGCTTACATTCAGTAGTTTGTATCAAGGTCTGGACCCAGAAGGAAAAAGTGATAGAATCAATGATTTTCCTCCGTTGAAAATCGTAAACTTCGGTGTAAACATTATCTTTTAATCTAAACTAATAAATAGAGCATTATGAAAAATATAATAAGAAATCGTTGCTGTATGGGGCGTTGGCTTTTACCCTTTGTATGGCAGGCGGTTGTAACAGTAATATTGATCTGGAACCGGAAGGTATTATTACGGCGGACGGTTATTTCAAGTCGGCAGAAGACTATGAAAAGGCGTTGACCGCCTTGTATGAGAGACTGAACGTCGAAAGTTATGATTTGTGGATGGATGGCGTGACAGATAATGGTTTGGTTACGCATAGTTGGAATAGAGGATATGACTTGGGGCGAGGCATCGGGAGTACAGCCTCTTCTTTCCCGGCTGACAAATGGGATAAGGGATATATTTCCGTCCAGCGTGCGAATAACGTAATCAACAATATTGATAAGTACCAATGGCCGGGCGGGGAAAGCGATGCTAACCGGAACCAGGTTTTGGGTGAAGCTCGTACATTGCGTGCCCATTTTTATCTGGATTTGGTTTCTATCTTCGGACATATCATGTTTTATACCGAGAATCCGGCTACAGTAGCGGAAAGTGAAAACGTTAAGCAAGTACGGGACCCGAAGGAAGTGTTCGATTTTATCCTGGATGACCTGGACAAGGCAATTGCCGGATTACCGGATAAGCCAAGCAATAAATCGAAGATCGGAAAACCGGCTGCCCGCTTGCTTCGTGCACGTGCTGCTGCTTATGCGGCCGGTTATCTGAATGATAAATCTTATTTCCAGATTACGTTGGATGAAACGGCCCAATTGGTTGCATCTGCTCCGCAGCTGGCCGATTTTGACAAGTTGTTTGTAACTGGTTGTGAAGACTTGGATGAAGTGATCCTGGTAAGACGCTATTCATTGGATGCGACGAACAGTTGGGGTAATTGGTATAATCAGTCTATCGGTGGTTATTGCGTGACAACTCCGGTGAAGGCATTAGCTGATGCATTTGAATATGTGGGCGAGAGAAATGAAACTATGCCATATCTGAATAAAGATCCCCGTTTTTACCAGACTATCTATGCTCCAGGTATGGAAATGCGTGGCAAGTATTTTAATACGATTCCGAACAATGTGGTTGAAAAAGATGGTAAAACTTATTTTGATCCTAACAAGGATTACGGGGCTTTGCAAGACAAGGAAGTCAGCGTAGGTGATGTCTTGGCAGAAGGCGGCGGTGGCGAATGGAACAAGACGCCTACCGGCCTGTCTTGGAAAAAATATTGTCAGGAAGAAGAAACATGGACAACTTACAACTCGTTTATAATTTTCCGTTATGCGGAAGCTTATCTGTTGAGGGCGGAAGCGTTGGTGGAAACCGGAGGAAGTACGGACGAAGCCAAGTCCCTGATAAAAGTGATTCGTGACCGTGCTGGTAATACGAACGATATTGACAAGATGGTAGCCGAACGTTATAACGGTAGTCTCCGGGATCTGGTTCGCAACGAAAGACGTGTGGAACTTGCGCAGGAAGGCCTTCGTTTTGCCGATATCCGTCGCTGGAACATTTTGTTGGATGTGATGAACAAGCCGATCGAAGGTATCGAATATCGCGACTTTTCGAGCGGGACGCCTAAACATACCGTTTTGATTCCAGCGGAGCGAGATGCTTATACGGCAAAAGATTTCTGGTGGCCGATTCCGCAAGCAGAGATCGACTTGAACCCAGGTCGTATCACCCAAAACGAAGGTAGGAAATAATAACCAGTTCTGAATTATAGGGAGAAAGCGTGTCAGGACTATCCGAGGATATTCTGATGCGCTTTTTTTGTAATAACATAATGATCGTATAAAAATGAAATTATCATATTTATCTCTTATCCTTGTTTTAAGTTGTGCTTGCGGCCAGCCAGGGCAGGAGATGTATCCTGATATAGCGGATGCTGCGCGTACCTCATTTTGTGTGGCATCCGATGATACGGCCCTGGTGAAGATCTTCGATTGGGCCGTAAGTAATTCGAATCGGTATGTCGGGGAGGATTCCGATCCGGTCGGACCTTGGTACGAAGCGGCTTTGCCGAATCGCCAGGCTTTCTGCATGCGGGATGTCTCTCATCAATGTATAGGCGAGGAGCTGAACGGGTATGGCAGGCAAAATGCGAATATGATGGGTAAGTTTGTCGAGAATATTTCCGAGTCGAAGGACTATTGCAGCTATTGGGAGATAGACAGGAATAACCTGCCGGCTTCGGCTGATTATGTCTCGGATCAGGATTTCTGGTATAACCTGAATGCGAACTTCGATGTGATGAACGCTTGTTACCGTTTGTACCTCTGGACAGGAGATGAAGTCTACATCAATGATCCTCGTTTTGAAGAGTTCTTCCGTTTATCGGCCAATGAATATATCGACAGATGGCAGTTGCAGGCGGATAAGATCATGGAACGTCCGGGGTGATGCACGAAGACGATGCACGTGTCGATCCGAAGTTCAAAACCTTCCGTGGGCTCCCTTCTTATGAGGAATCGGTTCGTGGGCTGACGGTAACCGGCGATTTGATCGCTACGATCTACCGAGGATTGAAATCGTATGCACAGATTCAACGGCTGGGAGGAAATGAAGAGGCCGCCCTCCACTATGAGTCGAAGGCGGAAGAGTATGCCCGCCTATATAATACCGGTTGGTGGAATGAAGAGACTCAAAACTATTATGCCTATAAGTTGGAGAATGAAAACCTGAAAGAAGGCGGATGTAATGTTTTTCCTCTTTGGTTCGGTATCGTAGACAAGCCGGAACGTATCAATCGTTTATTGGCGATCCTGTCGGAGAAAGAGACAAACGTGGAAAGCATGTCTTACTATCCGAAGATCTTTTATAAATACGGCAGGCAGGATATGGGCTATCATTATCTAAAGGAGCTTTATGCGAATGAACGTCGGGATTATCCCGAAGTAGCCAGCGGTGTGATCGAAGGAATTGTGTGTGGACTTGCCGGCGTAGATGCCGATGTCACGGCAAACCGTATTACCACCCTTCCGCGCTTTACGGATGCTACCCGTTGGATTTCGATAGAAAATATTCCTGTATTCTCAGGAAAAATATCTATCTTGCATCAATCTGCCGGAAGTAGTACCTTCGCGAACAAGTCCGGGAAAGAATTGATTTGAGAGCCATGTTTCCGGGTAATGTCGCCATGATTAGCGGGATGGATGCCAAGCATACGAACGATGAACTGGGTAATCCGTTCAGTTATCTCGATATTGTTTGTAAACCGGGTGAAACGAAAACTGCTGAAGCATGTAAATATAAACTTGAAGAAGATGAAAAATTCGATTAAACTTGTTACCTTGTTGTTAACCGCTGGATTTTATTCCGCTTGTACCCAACAACTGCCTCCTGATACCCGGAGTCGCATTTCCTTGGAGGGTAATTGGGGATTGCAACTGGATACTGCCGGTACGGGGATTGCTCCTGATTGGTTGACAAAGTCTTGTACGGATTCTCTTTTCCTGCCCGGTACTACCGATATGGGAAAATGGGAACTTACAATACGGATATGACACTGACTACAGGCCTTTCCAGGGAATATGTGTTTGAAGGGAAAGCACTGTACACGAAGCAGATCCGTATACCGGAAGAATGGGACGGAACATCCGTCCGCTTAGTGATGGAACGCACGAAGCCCACGACGATCTGGATCGATGGAAAAGAAGTTGGGGCAAATAACGATATCTCTACGGCTCAACAATATGATCTGTCCTCTTATCTGTTTCCCGGAACCCATACCGTTGCTATTTTAGTCGATAACGGCAAGCAGGCCGTGCCAGAAAAGGTCTACGGCTCTTCACATGCTTATTCTGCTTCCACACAGACAAACTGGAATGGAATTATCGGTGATTTTTATCTGGAAAGCGCACCTCTTTGCGGGATCGATGAGATCCAGCTTTATCCGGATGTCGCGAAAAAAGTCGTGACTGCCAGAGTAACCCTTCGTAACCCGGACAAAGGGGTGGGAAAAGGTATATTGTCCTTTATGCCGAAGCCTGGAATACGGATAAACAACATAAAACACCGGTACAGACAGTTGAAGTGGACTGGACGAAGCCGGAACAGGAGCTCGAACTTGCGCTGGGGGATAAGGCTTTGCTTTGGAGCGAATTTACACCGGCTCTATACCGTCTCTCTGTCTCACTAAAAACAGATCAATCGGTCGATACGGAGCAGGCGACTTTCGGTTTGCGCGATTTCAAAACAAAAAGGACGGCAGTTCACCATGAATGGCAAGACTACGTTCCTGCGCGGAAAACATGACGCCTGTGTCTTCCCTCTGATTGCCCATACCGCAATGGATGTGAAGACTTGGCGGCACTATTTCCAGGTAGCGAAACAGTACGGCATCAACCATTATCGTTTCCACTCCTGGTGTCCTCCCGAAGCTTGTTTTGAGGCAGCCGACATCGAAGGCATTTACCTGCAACCGGAACTTCCTATTTGGGGAAATATCGATATCGATGATACCGAATTATGCGATTATCTGTTAAAAGAAGGGCGAAACCTGCATCGGGCCTATAGTAATCATGCCTCTTTTGTGATGTTCGGATTAGGAAATGAGATGTCCGGCGAGGAAGGGCTTGCCATGCTGATCCAGACCTTCAAAAAGGAGGATAACCGTCATATCTATTCTTCCGGTTCAAATAATTATCTGGGCTTTAAAGGAAAGCAAGCGAATGAAGATTATTTCACGACTTGTCGTGTCGGGCGTGAAGACGACAAGCAGTTCAACACCCATGCCCGTGCCTCTTTTTCCTTTGCCGACGCTTATGACGGTGGGTATCTGAATCACACGTACCCAAACTCGGAGATGGATTTCTCGTCTGCCAATGTATTATGCGATGTTCCGATTATCAGCCACGAGACAGGGCAGTTCCAGGTATATCCGAATTATGAAGAGATCAAGAAATATACGGGTGTATTGAAGCCTCGCAATTTCGAAATCTTCAAGAAACGCTTGGAAGAGGCCGGTATGATCGACCAGGCGCATGACTTTATGATGGCTTCCGGTAAATGGTCGGCCCTGTTGTACCGGGCGGATATCGAGATGAACCTGCGTACGCCGGAATGGGGCGGTTTCCAGTTGCTTGATTTGCAGGATTATCCGGGACAGGGCTCAGCTTATGTCGGAATCTTGGATGCTTTTATGGAAAGTAAAGGGTTGATCGCGCCGGAAGAATGGCGGCATTTCTGTTCGGAAGTGGTTCCTCTGTTCTGCACGGAGAAGTTCTGTTGGACGAACGATGAGGCGCTCACCGGAGAGGTAGAGATCGCTAATTATTCCGAAAGTGATTTGAATGGCAAACAATTGTCTTGGGTATTGACCGACAGCAAACAACAAGTCTTGGACAAGGGTGTTTTACCTTTACAGGTCAAACAAGGAGAGCTGGCAAAGGTAGGCACATTGAAACCGGCTATCGCTTCTGTCCGGAAGGCTGAAAAAGTCACGCTCGCCTTGTCGATAGACGGCACTCCTTACCGGAATGATTATTCCCTTTGGATTTATCCGGCGGCTGATAAAGAGGTTGCACCATCTGAAGACATTTGTGTGACGGATGATTTGGATGCCCATCTGAAATACCTGACAGAGGGGGCAAAGTCCTTTGGTTCCCTTCGAAAGACAAACATAAGGATCAAACGGTAGGCGGACTTTTCCAGACGGATTATTGGAATTACCGTATGTTCCGGACTATCTGCGAAAACTTGGACCGCCCAGTTTCTCCCGGTACATTGGGAATCTTGACTGATCCCGGCCACCCTGCATTGGCTGATTTCCCGACCGAGTTCCACACCAACTGGCAATGGTTCCCAATCATCAAGCAGAGCTACCCTATGATTCTGGATCGTCTGTCCGATGACTACCGGCCGATCGTACAGGTAATCGACAATGTCGAACGCAACCATAAGTTGGGTCTGTTGTTTGAATTCAAGGTTGGGAACGGTAAACTCTTAGTTTGCATGTCTGATCTGAAAGCAGTACAGGACAAACCGGAAGCCCGGCAGTTCTACCGTAGCATTTTGGAATACATGGAATCCTCTGCTTTCGCTCCCTCTTACTCCTTATCTGCTAAGGATTTGCAAGACCTGTTTACGGCTAAGGTGAAAACGGGTGAGATGAAGAAGTTATTCAATATTTCGTCTTATAAGTAGTCCTGGTTTACTTATCTACATAGCATAAGAAAACATCGGAGTGCCTACTAATCTGTAATCGGCGTCAGTGATTACAGAATTAGTAGACATTTAAAAAAGAATTATTCGGGATGAAAAAAGATTTTTTAGGGATTCTGTAAAATCAAACTCAACGCTTTTAAGTCGTCGGCCCCGATCAAATCCACCCCTTCTTTAATAAAAGTTTCTTGAACAGTGGTGTGTCCGGTGCGCCCCACCAGCGGAACAGTTTGCCTTCCGCATGGGTTTGCCGGATATATTCTCGCACCTTTTCGAGCTTTTCAGCGGGAATCTCTCCCTGGCCTTTCCAGCCGATATATTTGGAATAATTATCGCTAATGACAGGCATTAGGACGGCCGGAATGCCCTTCCTAAATCTTCTATCGTACCGTCCAGAAAGATAAAACGGTTGGTTTCGGCGGCAATAGCTTTGCGGGGACTTTTTCCTGACAGGTAGAACAACACGGCACTTTTTTGCAGTTTCCCGTCCTTTTCATGACAGAAAAGAGATTCGTATGGTTTCAGTTTCTTTTTTTTCAAGACGGGGTACATTGCTTCGCCGTCTGTCTTGCAATCGACCATCAGGTAAAACGGGCGGTCGCTGTCCGGATATACTTTGCCTCCGTTCTTTTTTGATCCGTTCGACTAATGGCAAGAGATACAGTTTCTCGAATGTGATATCCGGGTTGGGGGCGACCGAATCGTGGGACACATACAGTTCGCCGTCGATTAGCCATAAATCCGCTTCCACACAATTGAATTGGAATGAAAGGGCATCGAATAGCGGACGGGGACGTTCATAATCGTTGTGTGAGAAAGCATTGTAATGAATTGTCTGGGCTTCGATAGAGCCGGATAACAGACTGATAAGCAGGATAATTACTTTTAGTTTCATATAGCAGATTCGTATTTGATAAGGCAAAGGTAAACAGTTTTATCCAATTCTCCGGGAATATTGTTTACATTTGCCCTGATCAATCTGATAAACCATGAATAGACGATTATTTTTTAGAGATCATGCGCTGGGGCATTGCTTTTATCCTGTCCGGGCTTGTTGGCGCGGGAAAATGAAAAGAGACTGCGTTTCGGCTTGGTAACGGATATACATTTTGCTCATCGGCATGTACACGGAACCCGCTATTATGAACAATCCATCACAAAATTATCGGAAGCAATAGACGTTTTTAATAGGCGGAAATTAGATTTCATGATTGAACTTGGAGATTTGAAGGATATGGGTGATACTCCTGAAAGAGGGCAGACTTTGTCGTTTTTAGATGAGATAGAAGCAAAGTTCCAGACATTCGACGGCCCTGTCTATCATGTGTTGGGCAATCATGATATGGATAGCATCTCAAAACCTGAATTCCTCGCGCATACGGCCAATTACGGGAATGCGAAAGGAAAACCTTATTATTCCTTCGTACGGAATCAGATTAAGTTTATCGTACTCGACGGTAACTGCAACGAGGATGGTTCTGATTATGATTCCGGTAATTTCGATTGGACGAAAGCGTTTGTCCCGGCCGGGCAGAAGGAATGGCTCTGGCAGGAACTGAAGAAAGACGATTTGCCGGTCGTGATCTTTATCCACGAATTGTTGGATACTTTCTCCGGGATTGACAAGGAACTTTGTATCGGCAATGCGGAAGAGATCGTTTCGATACTTGAGCAAAGCGGCAAGGTAGTAGCCGTTATCCAAGGGCACCATCATGCCGGGAACTATAGTTTTCGGCATGGAATCCACTATTTTACAATGAAAGGAATGATAGAAGGAAGCCTTCCCGAAAATAATAGTTTTGCCGTCATTGAGATAGACAAAGATTTGAATATCTATATAGAGGGTTTCTATAATTGCAAGAATAAGGAGATGAAACATAATAGATAATCATTATGAAAAACTTCACAGACGAGAAGACTCTTCTTCGGGAGATAAAGAACGGAAACGGCGAAGCATTCGAATTTCTGTTCAATAGCTATTATCCTCGGTTGCGGGGATATGCTGCTCGTTTTGTGACGGATGAGGAAGCAGTCAGAGATATCATACAGGAGAGTTTTTTGAGATTTTGGGAAAAACGTGATCTGATAGAAGCTGTTTCCATTTCATCTCTTCTTTTCGCAATGGTGAGGAATGCCTGTCTGAATTATTTGAAGCATCTGCAACTGGTCGAGCAGCATAATCTGGAACATTTGGATAGGGTGGTCGGGCAGGAAGAACTTTATTATTGGGACTTTAACCTAAGTCCGGAATATACGCTTCTGTATAAGGAATTGCAACAACAGATCAGTCTTGTTATGAGTGATTTGCCTTCCCGTTGCCGTGAAGTATTTGAGATGAGCCGTTTTAAGAAAATGAAAAACCGGGAGATCGCAGATGCTCTCCAAATATCGACTACTGCAGTGGAAAAACATATAGCCAAAGCCTTAGCACGCTTTTCCGCACATTTTAAAGATAAATATCCGTTGGATGTCTATATCGCGATATTAGCTTGGCTGCTTTCGAATGAACGAAGTCCTGTTTCTTTTGTTTTGGGGAATTTTTTTTCAGGAAGGGGTTGGGTAAAATTCATTTGGGTTGTTACATCATATAGAAAGCAAAAATTATGAAAGAGCAGGAGATCTATAATCACCAGTTGGCAATACGTTATTTTGAAGGACGCATTACTCCCTCCGAAGAAGAGATTCTTTTCCGGTTTGTGAATGATGCACCTTCTAATGAAAGAATGTTCCGCCAATGGGAGGAGGAGTGGATGCTTTCCTATAAACTGATTCCTGAAGTTTCGAATGAATGGAAACAGTTGCAACGCCGGATGCAGGTGCGTCAATCGCTGAATGGTGTGTTTAGTACTAAACACATGCAATTGCAGCGGTTTATCGCTGTTGTTGCAATTGCATGTGTTCTATTATTGAGTGGAACATATAGTTTCTATCTTTATCGGAATACGGAAACTGCCGATAACCGGTTTGCTTTAGAAACTGCCTATGGAGAAAAAAAGCAAGCTGATACTGGCGGATGGAACAGTTGTATGGTTGAATGCCGGTTCTTCCTTACAGTATGCCGGTAACTTCAATTCTAAAAACAGGGAAGTCTTTTTAACTGGTGAAGCTTATTTCGAAGTGACTAAACAGTCAGATGGAACTCCTTTTGTGGTTAAAACGGATCAGTATAGTGTGTTGGTGAAAGGAACAAAGTTTAATGTATCTTCTTACCCTGAAGATATTTCTGCTAAAACGACATTATTGGAAGGCTCTATCGATATTTTATATAAAGGGAGGCATATTCCGGTTGCACCGGGAGAATTGCTGAGTCTTGACAAACAAAACGGAAGTTTTTCCCGTCAGAAGGTTCAGGCTTCTCAATATAAATCCTGGACAGAAGGAAGAGTTGAATATGATAAAATCACGCTCAATGAGCTGGCAGTCCGCCTATCCCGTAAATATGATGTTCAGATTCATTTGGGAGACGATTTGGAAAAGATATGGCTTTCCGCGTATCACTTCGCAATGAAGAGACGGTCGGAGATGTCTTTCACGCTCTATCCGAGATTATTCCGATCCGTTATGAACGGCGGGACCGGGATATTTATATTAGAAAACAATAGCGCAATTGTTAATATATTATTAAATCTAATTCTTTAATTTATTGGTTTATGTATAGAAAACATGTAGGAAGGGCGTTAATCCTTGCCTTGATGCTTTCTGGGGCTACCTCCATGAATGCACAGTGGATTACCCGGCAATTTAAAAATGTTCCTTTAAAAACGGTATTAGCGGAAGTCGAGAAAGAACTACAGTATTCCATCATTTACAAGAAAGACGAGGTAAATGAACGGAAGCAGATTACGCGAGATTTTAAAGATGCTTCTTTGGAAGAAGTGCTATCTGCCGTATTGGATAACGGATTGTCTTATTCTGTCCAGGGCAAGATGATTGTGATTTCCAAGAAGGAAGCCGCAGGATCATCTATCACTCAGCAAAAGCAGATCATTGTGAAAGGTATCGTGAAAGATGAAAATGGCGAACCAGTTGTTGGGGCGAATGTTGTTGAAAAGGGAACGTCTAATGGTACGATTACGGATATGGATGGGAATTTCTCTTTGTCGATATCCGAAGGTTCCAAATTAAGTATAACGTACATCGGATATTTGGACAAGGATGTTGCGGTTAGTAAAGGTAAGACAACATTGAACATCCAATTGAAGGAAGATACGCAAGCTTTGGATGAAGTGGTTGTGGTAGGTTATGGTTCTGTCAAAAAACGTGACCTAACAGGATCTGTTTCACAGATTTCTTCTTCATCGATTCAGAATCAGGCTGTGATGAAAGATCCTATGCAAGCATTGCAAGGTAAAATTGCAGGTGCGGATATTACGATGGGAAACTCTCCCGGAGCATCTTCTACCATTGTGATCCGTGGATATAATTCGATCAATGCGGGCAATGATCCATTGATAGTGGTGGATGATGCTCCGTTCGGAGGAAAGATCGATGAGATCAATCCGGCAGAAATCGAGTCGATTGATGTTTTGAAAGATGCATCATCCACTGCTATTTATGGTTCTCGAGGAGCAAATGGTGTTGTTATCATTACGACAAAACGTGCCCGTAAGGAAGCTAAACTGTCTGTTAGTTATGACGGATATGTCGGTGTGTCCAAGTCATTCAAAAATTATGATATGATGAGCGGTGAAAAATATGCAGACTGGAAAAAGAATGGCTAATTATGGAAAGACAGATAAGGAAATATTTGATGATATTCAATTAAAAGCCTTGAACTCCGGACAGTTTGTAGATTGGCAAGATTTGATGTTTAGCGGTACGGGCTATAAAACGGATCATAATGTCAGTATCAATCAATCGAATGGTCGTAATCGTAATATGTTAGTGTTAGGCTATAATAAAGACCAAAGTATTATTGATAATATGGGATATGAACGTTTCTCAGCCCGTATTAACGGGGATATGGAATTAGCAAAGAACTTGACGGTAGGCTATTCTTCTCTTTTAGCATTGACAACTCGTAATAATGGAGATAATAGTGTTTGGAAATATGGAACAGTTATTGATCCACTAACGGAGGTTTATGACGAGAATGGAGATATGCGCTTTTACAATAGCGGTTGGTATCAGACGGTATTGCATTCGAATCCTTTGTTTGATACTGATAAGAATAATGTAGACAATAAAGAAAAACGTACCCGTATCCTTTTGAACTTATTTGCAGATTGGGAAATAATCAAAGGCTTGAAATTCGAACAAGTTTGACATATGGCTTGTCGTCAATCGAAAATGGAGTTTATAAGAGTTCTACTTCTCAAGCTCGCCAGTTGGCTTCTCCGTCTGCTGAATACAAAAAACGAACGAGCAACAGATTACTTTTACGAATGTCCTGAATTATAAGAAGGTATTGAATGATCATAGTTTGGATGTATCGTTGGTGCATGATATGCAGACAGATAAAGCAGAATTGGTCGGTTTGACTGGACAGGATATGCCTTATTACGGTTCGTGGTTTAATGTGAATGAAGCACCAGATGTATTTACACGTCTTTCTTCTGTACGTAAATGGGCTTTGTTGTCATTTATGGGAAGAGTTAATTATACATTTAAGGATCGGTATTTGTTGACATTGACTGGACGTTACGATGGCTCTTCTCGTTTGGCAAAAGGTAATAAATGGGACTTCTTTCCGTCTGTTGCATTGGCTTGGCGTATGAATGATGAGTCTTTCCTTCGGGAAGTTGATTGGCTTTCTAATCTGAAATTACGTTTGAGCTGGGGTAATTCCGGTAATACAGCAATTTCTGAGTATGCAACACAAGGAGCTTTAGGTAAATATGTGTATTATTTCGGGACAACTGAGCAGTCGGCAATGGGATATCTGCCTACCGAGTTGGCTAATAATCAATTGGGGTGGGAAAGTACAGAAGAATATAATGTCGGCGTGGATTTTGGCTTCTTGAATAACAGGATCAGTGGTTCTATTGACGGATATATTCGTAATACACGTGATCTATTGATGAAACGCAATTTGCCGATCAATACAGGGTATGAATTTACTTGGCAAAATGTAGGTAAGACACGTAATTCGGGTATTGAAATAGCCTTGAACACTGTACCTGTTGTGACAAAAGATTTCAGATGGACAGTAGATTTGACTTTTGGCTATAACAAGAATGAAATTGTCGAGTTGTTCAATGGAAAGGAAGATAGTCCGGGAAATAAATGGTTCATTGGGCAACCTCTCTACGTTGAACGTCTGTATAAATATATAGGAGTTTGGCAATATGGAGAAGAAGAGGAAGCGGCAAAGTATGGACGTGAACCTGGTAATCCTAAAATAGAAGATGTAAATAATAATGGGGTTTATGATGAAGGCGATTTGCATACATTCAATAAAATACCCAAATGGACAGCAGGACTTTCTACAGGATTCTATTATAAGAATTTCGATTTGAATGTTTATTTCTATACACGTCAGAAGTATGGACAGCTATTAGGAGTATTGACTGACGAGGCTGGATCAACTCGTTATAATCATCTGGATGTTGATTTTTGGACACCGGATAATCCTTCTAATGCTTGTCCGAAACCTGCGATAACTAATCCACAGGAGTTATTGGTGTCAAGTGATTATGCTTATCGGGATCTGTCATTTATACGTCTGAAAAATATTAATTTGGGATATACTTTACCGAAAGAGATTTCGAAAAAGTTTTATAGTGAAAAATTCAGGGTATATTTTATGGTTGAAAATCCATATACATGGACAAAGAGTGATTATGTAGGACTGGATCCGGAAAACTGTAATAGCTATACAGACCACCGTCCGTTAACCTCATTTATATTTGGAGTAAATGCAAGTTTCTAATAATCTGATTAATTGAAAGTAGAATATGAAAATACTAAATAAAATATTGATAGGTTCGTTGTCTCTGCTATGTTTGTCGTCTTGCGACTTCTTGGATGAGACGGCTTATAATAAAGTGACTGTTGGTAATTTTTATACGACGAAAGATGGTATAACCAATGGTGTCAATGGATTGTATTCAACCTTAAGGGGAATGTATATACAGGAATACTTGATTTATATGTGTGAAGGTCCTTCGGATATATGGATCGGTCATCAAGGACATGAGCAATGGTATAATTGGACGATTGATGCGACAAATGCTGATGTCAGGAGTTTCTGGTATAGTTGTTATAAATCCGTGAATCAGTGTAATGCAGTTATTGAGAGTCTGGAAAATAATGATATTCCTGGATTGGATGAAGATCTAAAAACACGTTTTCTTGCAGAATCGTTATTTATCAGAGCACACTATTTTTATCATCTGGTACAGCAGTTTGGTGATATTCCTATGCCGTTGAAGCCGACAAATTCAGTAGAGACTACTGCACATAAAACAAAAGTAGATGAAGTTTGGAATCAAATTGTTACAGACTTGGAATTTGCTGTAGAAAACTTGCCGGAAACTTACCAGGCATCTGAATTCGGGCATATAACAAAATATGCAGCTATGCACCATCTGTCGAGAGTGTATCTTACTTTGAAACGGAGTGATGACGATTTGAAAAAAGCTTTGAATTATGCCGAGCAGGTGATCAATTCTGGTAAATATTCGTTGGTTAAATCGCACGCAGAATTATGGGATATCAATAATAAAAATAATTCGGAAGTCCTTTTCTCTGTTTTGTATACGCAAAATGCGGAATTAAATGGAGATGGTAATACAGCCCATATGTACTTTTGTTCAGCCTATTCGGAAGAACATCCTGCTGTAAAGAGAGTTATTGAGTATGGCAGACCTTGGAGCCGTGAGCGTTCTTCTGATTTTGCAATAAGTTTGTTTGACAAAACGAAAGATCAACGTTGGGATGATTGTTTTATTTCTCGGTGGAATGTAACGGAAAATTCTGTGACGGAGAATGTTTTCAGCCCGTTTACCAAAAAAGTGGAAGAAAAGGTTTGGACAAAAGGAGAGTTGGCCATGATTGATCCAAGAGAACCTTGGACACCGGAACAGATTAAAGAAGTTTGGCCTGTTTTGGTATTTCTTCCGGAATATATGCGTGAACAAATCGATCCTCTGATGGATGTCCAGTCTGAGCAGAATCCGAATGCGGAATGGCCGTCGAATACTCGTTTTACTTCTTATAAAATGTATGCTTATTTGGTGAAACATTTGGATCCCCTGCGTCCAGAAGTTAACTGGACAGCCGGATCGCGTAATGTTTTTGTTTATCGTTTGGCTGATACATATTTGTTGGCTGCTGAAGCTGCATTCCTGTCTGGAAATGCTCAGAAAGCAGCTGAATATATTAATGTAGTTCGTCGCCGTGCCGCTGTACCTGGGCATGAAGCGGAGATGGAGATTAAGTCTTCCGATGTGACGATTGACTTTATTTTGGATGAAAGAGCTCGTGAATTGATGGGAGAAATGCATCGTTGGTATGATTTGAAACGGACGGACAAATTGATGGAGCGTATGAATGATCCTGAAATCAGTCCTATGACTGCAGGGAAATTTAAAGATTATCATGTATTACGCCCGATACCGCGTGATCAGTTGACAAATGTTTCGAATCCGGAGGAATTTACCCAGAATCCTGGTTATGGCAATTAATCATTTAGAATCAATAAAAATGAGAGTATATGTTTTATTATTGACTTGTTTGTTTTTTCTCGTTGCTGGGTAAACCCCAGCAACCGAGGATGATGTATGAAGATACTTCTCGTCGTGGAGTTCCTTTTTCAAAAGATCCGCATGTCGTGAATTTTCAGGGACGTTATTTGATGTATTATACGCTTCCACCGAGGTTGGATGTATCTGGTTCTGGTGCTAACATTGGCATCGCATCCAGTAAAGATTTGGTTAATTGGTCGAAAGTCGGTGAAATAACGCCGGAAAAGAATGCCGTTTATGAAAAGAATGGGCTTTGTGCACCTGGTGCTTTAGTTCGGGATGGTAAAATTCATTTGTTTTATCAAACCTATGGAAATGGAAAAAAATGATGCAATCTGTCATGCTGTGTCAACTGATGGTATCCACTTTGATCGCGACCCGAGTAATCCGGTTTTTCATCCGACGGGTGATTGGAACTGTGGACGGGCTATTGATGCTGAAGTTTGTGAATTCAATGGAAAGTATTTTCTTTATTTTGCAACTCGTGACAAGGATTTTAAAATACAAATGCAAGGAGTGGCAACAGCTTCTTTGAATACTGATTTTAACAGGGAAGACTGGACACAAGCTTGTGATAAATCGATCTTGTATCCAGAGTGTGATTGGGAGGGAGAATGTATTGAAGGTGCCTCGATTGTTAAGAAGGATAATAAACTGTATATGTTTTATGCCGGAGCTTATAATAATGCTCCTCAGCAGATCGGGGTTGCTGTCAGTGAAGATGGTTTGAACTGGAAACGTCTGTCGGAAGAACCTTTTTTACGAAATGGAAAACCGGGAGAATGGAATTCAAGTGAATCTGGTCATCCTCACCTTTTTACCGATCTTGACGGACGGACTTATTTGTTCTATCAAGGTAATAATGATCATGGTAAGACTTGGTATATTACACAGCAAGAAGTTTTATGGAAGGATGGTAAACCTTACTTGAAATAAATAATGTATATGGCTTGCCCTTTGTTTCCCTGTTTAATGGCAAAAGGATAGAAGGATAGGCTGTATCATTTATTGTAAATCCGATTTACGAATTTATTTAGAAGAATGTTAGTTACATTTGTCAATTAAAAAAAAGATCAGATAGTATTTATGAAGCAACTTGTTTTGATTATTCTATTGTTATGGGGAAACTTTCAGTTAATTTTATCACAGGGCTCTTCTGCTCGTCCCCTCATGTTATACGGCGATACCTCCCGTGTCGGGGTTCCTTATTCGAAAGATCCGCATGTGGTTAATTTTAAGGGGCGCTATTTGATGTACCATTCCATTCCGCCGATGAAGGGGGAACCTGATTCCGGATGGAATATTGGGATTGCCGAGAGTAAGGACTTGATGAACTGGACGAAGGTGGGCGAGATCACGCCTGCTCCCGAAGCTGATTATGAGAAGAAAGGACTTTGTGCACCCGGTGCGTTGGTGAAGGATGGAAAGGTGCATTTGTTTTATCAGACATACGGGAATGGGAAGAAAGATGCCATCTGCCATGCCATATCGGATGACGGCATTCATTTTAGAAGGAATCCGACGAATCCGATTTTCCATCCGGTCGGAGATTGGACTTGTGGGCGTGCCATAGATGCGGAAGTGTGTGAGTTCAAAGGACGCTATTTCCTCTATTTTGCAACCCGCGATAAAAACTACGACATCCAGATGCAGGGAGTAGCTGTTGCTCCGAGCAATACCAATTTCAACCGGGAAGACTGGGTACAGGTAACGGATTCCTCTATCCTGTATCCCGTGTATCCGTGGGAAGGAAAATGTATCGAAGGGGCTTCGATCGCAAAGAAAGGTGACAAACTTTATATGTTTTATGCCGGAGCTTACAATAATGCCCCTCAACAGATCGGAGTGGCGGAAAGCGAAGACGGCATTGTCTGGAAACGTCTTTCGGAAGAACCTTTCCTTAAGAACGGCAAACCCGGCGAATGGAATTCCAGCGAATCCGGCCATCCTCATATTTTTACCGATTTGGACGGTCGAACTTATCTGTTCTATCAGGGAAATAACGATAACGGAAAAACCTGGTATATCACACAGGAAGAGGTGGTTTGGAAAAATGGAAAACCTTTTCTGAAAGGAAAGTGAAAAACGATCATAAACGAGGCTGCGTGTCAAAATGTATGAGGGTATGTCAAAACTGTCCTGTTCCCGTGCTTGACGCTGGATCGCATTAAAACCGACCTTATAAAAATCCGATTGATAAGGTCTGTCCTTTTGTGTCCCCGCATCAAGTGCGGGGACAAGGAGATGTTGACACATCCCCGTTTTACCATACCTTGCTGTTCAGTATGCGGACCGAGTTGAGGACTGCCAGCAGAGCGACACCGACATCAGCAAAGACTGCCCCCCACAACGTGGCGTATCCCAATGCACCTGCCGACAGCACAATCCCTTTTTACAACAAGTGCCCCTATGATATTCTGATGGACAATCGTACGTGTCTTGCGCCCGATCGTGATGGCGGTCGCCACCTTGGACGGTTGGTCGTTCTGGATAACGACGTCGGCACTCTCGATTGCCGCATCCGAACCGAGTCCGCCCATCGCAATCCCTACATGGCTTAGTGCCAATACCGGAGCATCATTCATTCCGTCTCCGACAAAAGCTACGGATTTGCCCGGCTCTTCAACCATTTCCCAGATATGTGCCGCCTTATCCTCCGGCAACAGGTTCCCGTATGCCTGGTCGATACCTAAACGTCTGGCAAAAGATTTGACAATCTCTTTTTTATCACCCGACAGCAAACGGATATCCGTCACTCCTAACTTCCTCAGTTTGGCAATCGCCTCTACGGCATCGTCTTTCAACGTATCGGACAATAGCAGATGGCCGGCATATTTTTTATCGATGGCGCAGATAACTACGGTCGCTACTTGGTCGGACAACTCTTCGGGGATGGAAATCCCGCGCTCTTTCATTAAGCGGATATTCCCGACAAGCACTTCCTGTCCACCGATGACGGCCTCCACGCCGTGTCCGGCCAGTTCATGCATCTCCGATACGCTTGCTGCAGAGATATTCTGTTTCTTTGCGTAGCGGACGATCGCTTGTGCGATCGGGTGGGTACTTTTCTGTTCGACGGATAAAAGCAAGGTCAATAGTTCCGACTCGGAAATTCTATGCGCCTGCATATCCGTCACGTCAAAGCAGCCAGTGGTCAATGTACCTGTTTTGTCGAATGCAATGGTATTTATCTGGGTGATGGCATCCAGATAATTACCACCCTTGAACAAGATACCGGCACGTGACGCCGCTCCGATACCTCCGAAATATCCCAACGGTACGCTGATTACCAAGGCACACGGACAGGAGATAACTAAAAAGACCAATCCCCGGTACAACCAGTCATGAAAAACGTATTGGAAAGACGGCATCATCAATCCGGCAAATGCCGGAACCGTGACGATCAGCAAAGCCAACACGATCACGGCAGGCGTATAGAACCGTGCGAACCGACGAATGAACAGTTCGGCAGGAGCTTTACGCTCGGCTGCATCTTTCACCAGCACTAAAATGCGGGCTAATGCGCTTTGTTCATAGGGACGGTTCACTTCTATGCGGACGGTTTGTCCCAGTACGATCATTCCCGCCAGGACTTCATCCCCTTTCCGAAGTATGCGGGGCATGCTTTCGCCTGTCAGGGCGGAGGTGTCGAACGATGCTTCGGTTTCCTGTAAAATCCCGTCGAGCGGTATGCGTCCGCCCGGTTTTACCTCGATTCGTTCACCTGTCCGTACCTCTTTCGGGGAGACATTGATATAATTACCTTCACGAAATACGTCCGTACGTTCGGGACGGACATCAAGCAGACGGCTGATATTTTGTGAAGCACGTTCGACAGCCCTGTTTTGCAGCATTTCTCCAACCGTATAAAAAAGCATGACAGCTACAGCCTCCGGATATTCGCCGATGCTGAAAGCTCCGGTCGAAGCGACCGACATCAATGTAAACTCGGTGAAGAAGTCTTTTTTCGCAAAGCCTCGTGATAAGCTTCCCGTATGACAGGCAGTCCTACTGGGAGGAAAGCAGCCAGATACCAGACGAGTTTTACTGTCGGCGAGAACCAGCCTTGTCCGGTATGGTCTAAGATGGGCCCCACAATGAGCAGGATGAAAGACAGGATCGGCAATACCACGTTCGGGTGTTCTTCTCCTTTATTATGTCCGCAACTGCATCCTGAGTGGCAAGGTGGTGTTTTAGCTTCCAGGATTCAATCTGTTTTTATTATTCCGATGCAAAGAACCGAAGATATTTTTGCAACTCGATTGCGTTTTACAGATTTGGGGACTTGCATGCCGGGCAGATTCCTTTGACCGTGTAGTTGATCGTATCCATGATGAAGCCTTCGGGCAACTGCACGACCGGGATTTTTATATGATCCATACAATAGGTCTTGTGACAAACCTCACAGTAGAAATGGATATGCCTGTTTTCAATAAAACACGTCTCGGTGTCGCTCCGGCAGATTTCATATTTCATCGACCCGCTTCCGTCCTCGAAAGCGTGGATGGCGTGATGCTCCAACAAGATCGCTAAAGAGCGTGAAATGGTCGATTTGTCCAATGTTTCCAGTTGTGCTTCCAATTCGAGCAAGGAAATGGGATATGTTTGTTCCGACAGTTTCTGCAATATAAGAATTCGGGCGGCTGTCGGGCGTACGCCTTTATCTTTGAGTTTCTCTTCGCATTGTTTTGTTGACATGACTTTACTCTTTTTCTCGATACGGTAAAAGTACAACAAAATTAATGCAACTGAGTTGCAAACTTTTATTTTGATTATTCTGATATTTTTCGCTACTTCGCATCTATTATGGAATTACCAGAGGAGCAAAATAAGTTGAAGGAGATCGCTGCCGGAAATGTGGAAGCTTTCGAGCATCTATTTTTCCAGTACCAACCTCGGTTGGTAAATTTCTTATCGGTCTGACACACGATAAGGAAGTCAGTCGTGATATGGCCCAGGATTTGTTTCTCTCGTTGTGGAAAGACCGTGAAAAACTTAAAAATGTCCGTTCTTTTTTCCTCCTATCTATTCCAGATGGCGCGTTTTACCGTGTACGACTATTTCGACCGTCTCATTGTCTCGGAAAAATATACGAACGAATACCTGCAGGATGCCTGCCAAGCCGAATCAGAGGAAGAAACCTTGTTCGTCCGCGAGCTGCAATCGATCATCAACCGTACGGTCGAGCGCATGTCTCCCCAGCGAAGCAAAATATACCGGATGAGCCGTGAGGAAGGTTTGTCTAATGACGAAATCGCCAAGCGTCTCGATATCAGTAAACGGACAGTGGAAAATCACTTGACCGCCGCCCTTGCCATTCTTCGAAAAGTCCTTTATCTATTTTTTCTTTTGCACACTTGAACCGTATTGTCAAATATGATCTCGACATTGTCGAAAACAAACTACACTTAAATCAAATCAGCCAAACAGAATGAAAGAAAGTTGAGAAAAAGGCATATTCGATTGTGTGTACTCCCACAGCAAACCGACTCCATTATAAAGCATGGGATTTTATGACAAATGATAATAATATAAAACGAATCATACAGCTTTATTTCGGAAAGCATTTCTCCCGTTCGGGACGTGTCCTGTTCGGCCGCTGGCTACGGGCGGAGGGCGGAGCTTCTGAAAAGAGCGATATGTTGCAGGCCTTTTGGGAACATTTGCCTGCAGAGGCGACTGCTGAGACCCGCGAAGACTGGGATGCCCTGCAAAGACATTTACAGGTTGAACCGGTCCGTCGGAATACTGTCCCGATGTATCGCGGGTGGATCAAATATGCAGCGGTAATTGCATTGATGCTATTGACGGGAGCAGCGACCTTTTTTGTTACGGACCGCCTACAACCTGTCCGGCATGTAGAGATGGCAGAGTTGTTTGTTCCTTATGGCGAGAGCCGGCAGGTCATTTTACCGGATGGTTCGCAGGTATGGGTCGATGCCGGTTCACTGCTCGTTTACCCGAAAGACTTTACGGATACGGAAACCCGTACGGTTTACCTGACTGGCGAAGCGTCGTTCACGGTTCGGAAAAACACGGAAAAACCTTTTATTGTGAAGACGACTTATCTGGACGTGCAGGCTTTGGGTACGGTATTTACAGTAGCTTCCTATCCAGCTGATTCTTGCACGAGCACGATCCTGGAAGAGGGGAGTGTCAAAGTGGATGTAAGGGCAGGCGAACACCAGCCGGCTATCTTGAAGCCGAACGAACGTCTGGTTTATTCGCATGCGGCGCATACGGTAACGGTCCGGCCGGTCGATGCTTTGCTTTATAAGATGGAGCGTAGCGGCTACCTGATTTACGAGAATGTTTCTTTCAGCCATCTGATGGCTTCGCTGGAACGGAAGTTTAACGTGACGATCCATTATAATTCCCAGAAATATGCGGACGAGTATTACAACGTCAAGTTTGCCCCGCATGAAACCCTGGAGGATGTGCTGGCTGTTTTGCAGCAGTTGATCGGCATTCGTTTCAAGATAAAGGGAAATGTTGTATTTATAAATTAAAAAGAGAGGAGAGGAACAGGATGAACAAAAGAAAACCGGAAAGAACGAAAGTGCGAAAATCCCTCTTTCCGGCGTTTGAAACCGAATTGTGACTTTTTGGGACTCAACGTAAAACGTTGAAAATAATTAATATTCAATTTTCAAACATACAAATATATGAAATTAACTAATCTAATCTATAAAAGCGGGAAAAACGCTTTCCCGCCTATGTATAATTGGAGCTCTGTCTCTTGGTAGCTCGTTCGTATTTGCTCAAAATCAACAGGTTCGTTTGTCTGGCAGTAATTTAACCTTAAAGGCGGCTTTCAAGCAAATCGAACAACAAACGAAACTCTTCGTAGATTACAACACGCAAGATGTCAACGATTCACGCGTGATCAAGAAAGTTCCGGCCGGCGACAACGTCAAAAACGTCCTGGAACAATTACTGGAAGGCACCAACTGTTCCGTCACATTCAGCAACGGGCATATCATTATTTCCAGAAAATCCCCGGCATCTTCCAAAACAAAAAAGTCACAGGCATTGTCAAAGATGAAAAAGGAGAACCGATCATCGGCGCGAATGTTGTGGAGAAGGGGACGACGAATGGTACTGTTACCGATTTGAATGGTCAATATAGTCTGGATATTTCTCCTTCGGCTGTTCTCTTGGTTTCCTATATCGGTTATGATACCAAAGAGATAAGGGTGGACGGGAAGAACATATTGAATATTTCTTTGGCTGAGAATACGGAGAATTTGGATGAAATTGTTGTGATCGGTTATGGTACATCCAGAAAAAGAGATATTGTAAGTGCTATGTCTACAGTCAAAGGATCGACCATTAGTGCTGCTTCAACAAGCAATGTCCAAGATGCCTTGCAGGGAAAAGTAGCCGGTCTGGATATTCAGTCGGCACGATATGCAGGAGATGATCAGCAAATTTATATCCGTGGAGCAAGATCTTTAAATGCAGGAAATAATCCGCTGATCATAGTGGACGGTATTCCCGGAAGCTTGGGGAGTGTAAATACTTATGATATTGAATCAATTGAAGTGTTGAAAGACGCAGCAAGTTCCGCCATTTATGGTTCTATGGGCGCAAATGGTGTCATTTTGGTAACGACTAAAAGAGGAAAGAAAGGAGTGAATCGTGAAGTGAATTTTAACTCTTATATCGGTTTGAACGTTCCTCATATGATGCCTTTGCAGTCTGGGGAAGAATATGTACAGTTCAGGCGTGACGGATACAGGTATGCTCACGGATGTGATACCCCGTTCACAGATGAGGATGTTTTCACTCAGTCCGAACTTGATATGATAAAAAATGGCAATTATACCGACTGGCAGGATTTATTGTATCGTAATGCTTTGACACAAAGTTATCATCTGAGCATTAGCAATAGTGGCGAGAAGACTCGGTTACTGTTATCATTTAAATATGATAAAGAACAGGGTTACTATAAAACGAATGATGCTGAGAACTATAATTTGACATTGACGGCTGATCATGATTTAGCAGACTTCTGGACATTGGGTACGACTGTTCGATTGAAACGAAATAATATATCCGGATTCCAGAAAATCAATAACGAAATATTGTATATGACACCGTTGTTCGATCCGTATTTGGAGAATGGTGATCTTAATTATTTCCCGAATCCGTTGAACACATCCGGTTATAACCCGTTGGCAATGATGTACCCGGACAGTTTGCAGATGATGCCCAAAGCAATTTATTGAACCTTAATCTAACTTCGCATATAAAGATAAATAAATGGCTGAGTATGCATACAAACTTCGGTTATATTTTCTCGGATTATAAGCGGGGGGGGTATTTTTATGGTAAAGATTCATACAAGGGCAAAGGTGTCAAGACGAACTCCGGTAAAGAGTATAATAATTATGATCAGTGGACACTAAACCATATTATTACGTATGATAATAGTTTCGGAGATCATAATTTGGTCGTTGACCTTGTTGGTGAAATGCAGAGCCGGAGATATGATAAAGGTACTTTATCCGGAGATAACCAGCCGGTAGAGTATACATCTTATCATAATTTAGGTTCCAACACGGAAAATATAAAAATCGGAAGTAGTTTTGAAAACTGGGCTCTGGCATCTGTCTTAGGCCGTTTGCGCTATAATTATAAGAATAAATATTATTTCAATATAGCATTCAGAACAGATGGTTCGTCTCGTTTGGCAAAAGGAAACCAATGGGCTGTTTTCCTTCAGGAGGAGTCAGTTGGAGCATGAAGGATGAAAGCTTTATGCAGAATGTGAATTGGATTAATAGCCTTAAGCTTCGTGTCTCTTATGGTACTGTTGGTAATACGGCCATTTCACCCTATCAAACACTTGCTTCTTTGTCACAGTATGCTTATCTGTTTGGAGAAGATTCATCTAATAAGTTCTATGTATATAGCCCAACTTCGATTGTGAATCTTGATCTTGGCTGGGAAATATCCAAAACTGTAAATGCAGGAGTTGATTTCGGATTATTCAATAATAAATTGAATGGTTATGTCGAGTATTATAATACAAAGACGAGTGATTTGTTGATGAAGAGGACGATTCCTTCATTTACCGGTTTCAATGATATTTGGCAGAATATCGGGGAGACGGAAACTTCAGGAGTTGAGTTTAACCTAAATTATAATCCGGTAAGGACAAAAGATTTGAATGTCGATTTTTCATTGAATGCATCCAGAAACGGGGAAAAGATTACAGCTTTGATCAGTGGAGAAGATTTACCTAATAATAAATGGTTTATCGGAGAACCTTTAGGTGTGTTCTATGATTATGAGAAAATTGGTATCTGGCAGTTGGGTGAAGAAGAGGCTGCTGCTAAATATAATGCTAAGGTAGGGGATATCAAGGTTAAAGATCAAAATGGAGATGGTTCGATTAGTGCTGCGGATGATCGCATAATCTTGGGGCAGGTTCGTCCGAAGTGGATTGCTTCATTAGGTGCGAATGTTCAATATAAGAATTTTGATTTTTCTTTCAATCTGAACTCAAGATGGGGGTATTTGGTTAAGCCGGCTCCATATGATGATATCACGATGGACGGGCAGAGATGGTTGCCGGCAGTAGATTATTGGACCCGGATAATCCGACAAATAGTTATCCTCGTGCGGATCAGGCGAGCGGTTATGATACCTATCGTACCTCTAATGGCTATCAGAAAGGCGACCATATTAAAATTCAGGATATAACATTAGGGGTATAGTTTCGAGAATCTGCTGTCAAAGAAGGTCCCAATCAGGAAATTACGTTTCTATGTGCAAATGAGAAATATAGGTTATTTGTATAGAGCAGCGGAGTTTGATATTATACCTGAACAACCTGATATTAATTATACGGTTCCCAGTAGTTATAATTTCGGAGTTAATGTAACATTCTAATAAGGCATGTATTATGAAAAAACATAGCAATTTTTTATTAATCGTATTATCTGCAAGTTCCTTTTCATGTGATTTTCTGGAAGAAGAACCAAAAGGGTTGATCAGCGATACGTATGCGAAAACAGCAGAAGGGGTTGAATCACTTATCTTGAGTATCTATCAACGGAATCGTTATCTGACAGAACGTTTGTATAAGTTTGCTGATTGTGGAACGGATTTGACGACTTATGCAACCAATGGTGTCGGTTGGCCTTATGAAGAGGCTATGATTTATAACGATCCTCTCATGATCTCTAATCGTTGGAATTCCCAGTATTGGAAATATCTTTATAAGGGATTGAATGTTGCAAATCTGGGAGTTCAATATATACAGGAAACTCCTATTGCACATGAGGAAAAAAAGAACCAACTGATATCGGAGGTTCATGCTTTGCGTGCTTTTTACTTGTTTATGATTGTTGAGACATATGGTCCTGCGTCCCATTATGCGGATACTCCGTCCCAATCGGTAATAACAGAAGGATACCAACCGGGTATTGCTGTCTTTTACAAGAAAATATTGAAGATTTGGATATTGCTTTCCAATATTTGGATATACCTCAGAATACTCAATGGGGCCGTATGAATATCGGAGTTGCTAAAACATTGAAAATGCGTGTATTGATGGCGTTGGCTGCTTATGATGATGCGATTATTACAGGAGCCGGTTATACAAAACAACAGTGTTATGATGAAGTGGTGAGGTTATGTAATTCAGTTATTAATGACTATAATTATAAACTCTTGGATAATTATGCATCTGTGTTTGACGTGAATAACCAGATAAATGACGAGATTATCTGGTCAATACAATATACAAGCGATTTGGTGTATAACGGAATGGATCTTACGGATATTGATGCGAATAGTATGCATCGGTATTTCGTAGGTTGGTATAACAAGTCTGCTAAAAACCCGAATATCAATATTGATGGATTATGGAGCCATTCCCGCGTGTATGGTCGTGAATATCGTTGTACGATGCCTACCTATTATTATATCAGTCTTTTCGATAAGTTTGATAAACGTAGGGAACAGACTTTCCAGACTGCGTGGTGCAGAATCCCGGATAACTGGAATAACGAGCCCGACTATTCGGATACGTTACTTATCCGGACACTGGATGTTGTTTCGGATGAATATGTAAAAAGCTATGAAGACAGGGGAATCATTGTCGACAATATTACGGATCTTTATGATATTAACACCGGAATTCCGACTATCAACGGTAGATCCTGCCATCATACAATGACAAAATATCTGGATCCGAGCCGTGATGAGGCTAAGCGGGAAGAAGGTTTTAAAGACTTGATTCTGATGCGCCTTGGAGAAGTCTATATAACTTTGGCTGAAGCGTATGTAAGAACCAACCAACCGGAAAAAAGCGGCAGAGGTGATTACTCAACTGAGAAAAAAGGGCTTTGATCGATGGACATGAAAGTGCCTTGAAGGTAACAGCTGCTGATGTGGATATGGATTTTATCTTGGAAGAAGGTGCACGTGAACTGGGGTGTGAATTGAACCGCTGGTATATGTTGAAACGTTCCGGCAAAATGGTGGAATGGGTGAAAGAGCATAATCCGGATATTACGTTGATCAAGGATTATCATATCTATCGTCCTCTTCCTCAAGATGCATTGTATGAAGTGACGAACTTGGATGTGTTCGTTCAAAATAAAGGTTATAAATAATTCTATTAAATATGATGGTTATGAATAAAATATCACGACGACACTTTTTAGCTGCGACAGGCGCTATAACTGGGGCAGCCTTATTGAATCCATTATCGGAAGTAGCGGCAAAAGCTGTTGAAAATCCGAATGTTGCTGGGAAAAAAACTTCGCCTTGCTATTGTTGGTACTGGCGGAAGAGGTACTTCCATGTGGGGATATGACTTAATGAAAAGTTATCCTGACTACATTGAGTTTGTAGGTCTTTGCGATAAGAATGAAGGTCGTGTGGAAACCGGTAAGAAGATTATCGGGGCTTCCTGTCCTACTTATACGGATTTTGAAAAGATGATGAAGGGAACCAGGCCTGATGTGCTGATTGTAACGACTATGGATAGTACTCATCATCATTTTATTATCCGTGGAATGGAACTTGGCGCGGATATCATTACGGAAAAGCCGATGACAACGGATGAAAAGAAGATCCAGGCAATTTTGGATGCAGAAAAACGGACAGGAAAAGAATTGCCGTGTGACATTTAATTATC